>WNFF01002331.1_pt1 | contig 22284 bp, 22 predicted proteins | sample 5400441 | NCBI WGS metagenome assembly WNFF01 (sample SAMN13153345, study PRJNA577476) | soil metagenome | isolation source: 120 cm saprolite under Douglas fir tree site 2 hole 3 replicate 1 | place: USA:California | collected 2015-04-18
CTTGATGTAAATCAGCGTAGCCGCCATATAAATAAATTCCGAAGACACATCCACGTCCAGCTCTTCCAATTTGTGCAAGTAATCGAGGTATTGCGCCGTGATTTTAGAAATTTGGATGTCGTGGATGCTCATCTTCTGCTGCTTGATCAAATCTAAGAGCAAGTCCAGCGGACCCTCGTACATCGGGATCTGGATTCTGTAGGCCGACTTCGGCGCGGTTCTCTCCGCGCGCTCTTCGCTGCGTGTTTCCGCGTCTTTCCCCGTCATCTTGTTTCCCGGCGTCGCCATTTTTAAGTTTTCAGTCCTCAGTTTTTCAGCCACCCTTGGGACGCGCTGAAGTGCGCCCCTACAACTTAGACTTTGGCGCTGTCCGCTGTTCCGTCAATCTCCGTGCGCTTCTTCTCCCAACCAAACACAGCCTCTCGCACACGCTCCATCGTCGCTTGCGCTACTGCGCGCGCCTTGCGCGAACCCGCATCCAAAATCTCCAACACGCCCTTCGGATCGTTCTCCCACTTCACGCGGCGCTCGCGCACTGGCGCGATCCACTTGATCAGATTCTCGGCCATCGCGGCTTTGCACTCGATGCAGCCGATCCCTGCCGTGGTGCACCCTTGCCGCACCCACTCCAGCCGCCCCAGCTCTTCCGCCGAGAACAGTTTATGCCAGTCATACACCGGACACACGTCGGGATTTCCGGGATCCGTCCGCCTCTTCCGCGCCGGGTCCGTCACCATCACCTTCGTCTTTGCCCGTATGTCCGCGTCGCTCTCGCTCAACGTAATCGCATTCCCATAACTCTTAGACATCTTCCGCCCATCCAACCCCGGTATTCTCGGCGTCTTCGTCAGCATTGCTTCCGGCTCATGCAGTACCTCTCTCACCCGGAAGAAGCGGCGGTCGATTTTTGCTATGGCAGAGATTCTTTCCGCTCTTTCGAGAAAGTTGACGGTTCCCATTTGCGCAGCGGCGCCGCGAAACCTGCTTTCCAATAACTGCTTAACCTCAACGGAAAAAGGGCGCTGTCCGTAATCTTTTGGCTTGAATGCGTCAGCAAAGAACTCGTTCCAAAGATATTCGAGCGCTAATCGCTGGCTCACTTCGAACAGACTACTGTCTATCTCCAATCCATAGAAGGAATCAAAGCGGCGCACGATCTCGCGACTAGCTTCCACATGAGAAACCTGATCCTCCCCCACCGGCACAACCAACCGCGCATCCGGCTCGCCATAAATCACAATGTCCGCCGTTTGCAGCACCGGATACCCCAGGAAACCGTAGTTGTGCAGGTCCTTATCCTTAACGTTCTCCAGCGCCTCTTTATACGTCGGCACGCGCTCCAGCCAACCCAGCGGGGTCACCATGGACAGCAACAAATGCAGCTCCGCATGCTCCGGAACCGCCGACTGCTGAAAAATCACGCTCTTCGCCGGATCCAGCCCCGCCGCAAGATAATCGATCATGATCTGCAGCGTGTTCTCCGCCACTGCCGACGTATCCGCGTAATCGCTCGTCAGCGCATGCCAATCCGCAATGAAGTAGAAGCACTCATACGCAGGGTCATTTTGTAAGCGCACCCAATTCTGGAGCGCGCCAAAATAATGGCCGATGTGGAGACGTCCCGTCGGGCGCATCCCGCTCAATACCCTGCTTTTCTTTTCCACTCCTGTCGTCACCTTGGCTCCCAAACCGTCTTTACAGAAAAGCAGATTTCTCGCTTCGCTCGAAATGACAATGGTTCTTTCCGGGTTCAACGTGAACGCGGAATGGGGACGCGCTGAAGCGCGCCCCTACAACTTCTCTTGTGCGGCGGCGGGGTGAATCCGCCGCTGCATTATCTAATTCCTGGACTGCCTCATTTCCATCCGAGCCCCAAGGCGGTCGGATGCTTCGGTTGATAAAGACCAACTTCCCCTCCACCGGGCAGTTTCATCTTCGTAATCGAACCCCACCGCGCTTCCTCGACCTTGGAGTACTTCACACGCCTCTTATCGAGTGAAGTCATCTCCGATTTCAGGCTGTCGCACATGAAATAGAGTTCCTGCGGGCCATTCTCAGTGGACGGGTGGAATGCGGCTTCCCCCGGCGGCAGCGCGAAGATTAGCCAGCTATGGCCCGCATCCACAGACTTGAACCCGAGAACGTCCCGGAAGAAGGCGCGGTCTGCTTCCGCATCTTTACTGTAAACAATGACGTGAGCGCCAGAGATCATCGGCCCCTCCCCTTCTCTCTCAAAACATCTTACAGAAAAGCAGATTTCTCGCTTCGCTCGAAATGACAATTGTTCTTCACGAGTTCAACGTGAGCCCGGAAATGGGGACGCGCTGAAGCGCGCCCCTACATCGTCCTGCTAATTGGCCGCAACCTTCTGTTGTCTGGCGCTCCCAGCAGCTCGCGTGCGATGATCATCCGCTGGACCTCGCTGGTGCCCTCGTAAATGGTGATCACGCGGGCATCGCGGTACATTCGCTCCACATCCGTCTCTCGCGAATACCCCACGGCGCCATGCGCTTGCACCGCCTTGTACACCACGCGGTTTACCATTTCGCTGGCGTACAGCTTGGCCTTGGAGGCGCTCGCGCCTACTTTCGTTGGATGCGCGTCCTTCAACCACGCGGCATAATGCGTCAGCGCACGCGCCGCCTCGATTTCGGTTTGCATGTCCGCAATCATCCACTGAATGGCCTGGAATTCGCTGATGGACTTGCCGAAGGCCTTCCGCTGCTTCGCGTACTTGACCGTTTCTTCCAGGGCCCCCTGCGCCAAGCCGACTGCCTGCGCTGCAATCCCGATGCGTCCACCATCCAGCGCGCTCAGGGCAATCTTCAGTCCCTGGCCCTCTTCGCCCAGGCGGTTCTCGACCGGCACAACGCAATCATTCAGCAGAATCTCCACCGAGGGCGACGACCGCTGCCCCATCTTGTCCTCATGGCGCCCCAAGCGAAACCCCGCAAATCCCGGCTCGACCAAAAATGCGGAAATGCCCTTGCCGCCTGCGGCGGGATCGGTTTTCGCAAAGACAATCAGCACGCCCGCGGCGCTTCCATTTGTCACCCAGGTCTTTGTTCCGTTGAGGCGATAGGAAAAAGCAGATCCCTCGCTTCGCTCGGGATGATAGCTGTGGGCTGGACAGCGGACGGCAGTGGCTTGAATCCCCGCCGCGTCCGATCCCGCCGCCGGCTCCGTCAGGCAAAACGCGCCCAGCGTTTCTCCTGTGGCCATGCGCCTCAGATATTTTTTCTTCTGCGCCTCTGTGCCAAACAGCAGCAGCGGCGCCTGGACCGCCGAATTCGTCACGCCAATCGCGGTGGACATCGCTGTGAATACGCGCGCTACTTCTTCCAGCATCAGCACATACGAAACCGTGTCCAGGCCCGGCCCGCCCCACTCTTCCGGCACCAGCATCCCGCAGCAGCCCATTTCGCCGAGTTTCTTGATGGCTTCGGCTGGAAATTTTTCCGCCTTCTCCATCTCCTTGACTGTCGGGCGCACCTCCGCCTCCATGAATTGGCGGACGGTATCGCGAATCAGTTTTTGGTGATCTTTGAGCGCAAAATCCATCGGGAATAGTGTAAGCCCGATGCTAGCATAGCCAAGCGGCAAGCAGAAGGCGGGGCTGTCGGGCAGAATGACCTGTCATCGGATGACGTGGATGCGCGCGCCGACCTTCAGCTTCATCCAGGACTTGTCTGCCGTATATATGGGAGCCTTCAAGGCAAGCCCGAGCGCCAAACAAGCCCGGTCACCCAAAGACAAGCCATGCGGGCGGGTTTGCGCGACCAGATCGCCCACAAGCCTAGCGTGCTCAGAGGTGAAGGGAACGACTTCCCGGATGGGGCTCAGTGCCGCTTCCCATGCATCGTCAGGGCGGAGGCCCCGGGCGACAAGTTTGCCGTGCACTTCAGCCAGATTGACGGTGCTGATTGAAGCGCCGCTCAAAAGCTCTGGCGTCAACGTTTCGGCTCCGGACTCCTGATTGAGAATAGCGAGCAGGGCGGAAGCGTCCAGCACAACCCTATTCATTTCGGGCGGCCTCGCGGCGTTCGGCAATCAATTCGTCAACAAGAGAGGTTCCTGGCTTCACGTGCTTGCGGACGAGCCGCTGAGCGCGCTCAATGTTGCGTTTCAAAGTGGTGATGCGCAGTTCATCGTCTTGAATCTGCAGAACGACCTCGTCACCAACACGGATGCCCAGGCGCTGGCGAAAGGAAGCAGGAATTACCACGCGCCCGTTTTCATTGACCCGCATGCGGGTTTTTAGCTTCATGTCACCTCCTCCATGTATGACAGTATTATAGCAGGTGCCACACAGGATTGAAATGACAGCCTTTTGGAGGTAAACTGAAGCGCGCCCCTACAGCCGCATGCTAAGGGTCGGCGGGGTTAAGCGGGGGGCGGCCCATGCGGCGGGGATTGGCAATGGGGGCGATCGCCGGGCGGAGCTTGCCGGAGGCGAGGGCGTCGAGGGCGCGGAGGCGGTCGGTGAGTTCGGCGGGGGTCAAGCGGCGCTGGCGGTAGAGCCAGCGGAGAAAATCTTCAGCGAAGCGATCTCCTTTCAGAGAATTGCACTCGACACAGCAAGAGACGAGGTTGCGGTAGGAATTGCGCCCCAACTGAACGCGGGGGATGACGTGGTCGAGGGTCACCAGGCCAATGGCAAGGCGGCGCAAACAGTAGAAGCAGAGGCCACGGTCGCGGGAGTGGATGGCCATGCGCAGCGCCCTGGTTTTCATGAAATCGGTGTCCTCCAAGCTGGCAGCGCGGGGCAGAGGGGCTGGGGCGCGCGCTGCTCGAATCTCCATGGGCAAGCGCACCTCGACCACGTGACCGGATTTGGTGCGGGCGACCAAGCGCAAAACGCCCTGGTCGGCGAGGCGGCGCACCGCGTTGCGCACGGGATTGGTTGAGAGGCGTGCGGCACGGGCGAGCCAGGCAATGGAAAAGCGGAGCCGGGTTCTTCCTTCGAGACGAGTGTGGCGCAGGAGATGCGAATAGACCGCGCGATCGATGATGGACAGGCGCAGGCGAGGGACGAGGATGTCCTCGAATTGTGTCCAGATCTGTGCGGCGTTGGGTTTTTTGGTTTTCATGGTTTGGGTCCAGAGTGGGAATTGGCTAAGGTGGGGACGCGCTAAAGCGCGCCCCTACAACGATTTAGGACGACGATTTGGAACAACTAGGCATGGAGAAAGCAAGAACCGAAGCGGGCGGCGAACGGCGCGATCCTAGTTGGGAGAAAACACGAAAATAATTTTGGACTAGCTCAGAAGGAGAGCCGCGGTGGCGGGCTGCACACCCCTAAAAGGGACAGCAAACCGTGGAAAAACACCCGCAAAACGCAAAAGGGAAAGATGCGCGACTCGCACCTTTCCCTAGAGGTATAGTACCAGATAAAGAACGCTTGTCAAGAGCTATTTTTGGCAGGCTGGAAGTTACCTGTTGCTTTCCCAAAGGAAGCGTGGCATCTTTCCTGTTGGAAACCAAAATGGCGGTGTTATGAAAGAGACTTTGCTATGAAACAAAAGACGGATGTCCTGCAAGGAACGTTGGCGTTGATGGTCCTCAAGACACTCGATGTTCTGGGGCCGCAGCACGGTTATGGAATCGCGCGGCGTATCGAGCAGATTAGCGGGGACCTGCTGGCCGTGAATCAAGGGACTTTGTATCCCGTGCTGCTGAAGCTGGAGCAAGAGGGCGCGGTCACCTCGGAGTGGGGGGCCTCAGAGAATAATCGCAGGGCGCGCTTCTATCGGCTGACGCAGGAAGGACGCAAGCAGTTGCAGGTCGAGACGCAAGATTGGGAACAAACGGCGGCGATCATCGCCCGGTTCTTCGATGCGAAGGCGGAGGATTTGTCATGAGAGCTCTGAGGCGGTTCCTTAGTCGGTTGTTCCACTTGGCGGCAAGGCGGGCACAAGAAGAGCGATTGAGAGAAGAAATTGAGGGGCACATCGCTCTGCAAACGGAAGAAGACCTTCGCGCCGGTGTATCGCCGGTGGAGGCGCGGCGCCAAGCGATGCTGAAGTTTGGCGGCGTGGAAGCGATCAAACAGGACTGTCGAGCCGAGCGAGGACTGGTGTTCGTCGAGAATCTGGCGGGGGATTGCTGCGCCCCAGTTTCGTCAATTCGTACTCGACGCGCGGCGGGGAGCCGGGCCGTGAGCTGGACGATTGGCTCCAAGCCGAACGCGAACTCGAACGCGAACGCGGGCTGCTTTGGCGTGGGCAAGCGGGCGGCCTTTGAGGGGCACCACATTGGCGAGCAGGAGAGCGGGTATCCTACTCATTTGGCACTGTAGTTGGCCACAACTCGCGTCACTTTTCCAGCCGCGGACAGTTCCATGAACTCTGCCGTGCGCGTGCCTTTTTGATTTGTGTAGTAGAGCACCACGCTGTTTACGCCCCAGAGGACGTCCTCAAGTTGAAAGTGGAGTTCGCGGTAGGCTTCCAGCCCTCGCTGAAAATAGGCTCTCAAGTTTGCCTTTCCAGCTACTGTGCCATCGGGCGTCCCCAACAACTGGGCGGCCACTGGCGAAGTCAACTCGATGGCATCCTCATAGTGCGTCATGATGGAGTCCAGATCATGGCTGTTCCAAGCCGCAACCCAATGGTTTGCCAGATTCCAAGCCTCGTCTCTAGTCACTGCCGTTTCTCCTGTTTAAGGTTCATCATCAATAGAGTAATCCAACGTGGAGAACGGCGTTGACGCTACGAAGAGCTACTAAGCCGCGGCGGGACAAAAGAAGAGAGGCGCTCGGTAACCTCACAAGCGCCTCCGGTACTGCTTCAACGTAAACCGTACCTCACTGGATCACCTCCTTCTCGGCAGGAACGCCGATATCGACGAGAGCGTCGAGTGCTGCGATTATAGCGCGGCGATTATAGCGCGGGATTGGGGAGATGCCAGAACAAGTGTTCGTTAGCGCGAAAGCCAGTCACCGATAGTGCCCCGATTCCATCCGGCATAGTTGTATTCAGGGTAAGAGAGACGATGAATGGGCCGATTGACCGGCTCGATTCGCGCGGTGGTGGAACCTGCGGAGAAAAACGAAAAAGCACGGCTGATGATGACGGAGCCGGGAGTGGGGCCGATTACTTCGATGGCCTTCGTGCTAACGATGGGAGATGTCTCCCGTTTTCAGCGGGGCAAGCAGGTGGCCAGTTACCTGGGACGGATTCCGCGGGAGTACAGTTCGGGTGGCCATCAGCGGTTTGGCTCCGCCTCTTCTGAACTTTAACAAAACCCGCCAATCCCCAAAAGTTGCCAACGGGCGTGGGCGGGCGGGTCTTCCTATTGGCCCCTTTTGTAATTTCTATTTTCTAGTAGGGCGCCACGTGGGATCGACTTTCCGTTGCAGGCATTGGTGAAGCGGACTCGGACTAGCCAGAAAATCAGCAAAATCAGTGGCAGTATGGTGAGAATTAAATACAAGGTTGTGCTGAATAAAGCTGGGGACAGGTGTTGCCCGAGCCCCACTGTCGAAAGCAGTCTCAGCGGGCGGTTTGAGGGTCCCAGGAAAAAAGACCCTGCTGCGATGAACAGCCCGAAGCACATGCGCCAGAGATGCCGCGCGATGCGCTTTGCTCCAGCAACGCCGCCGCGCACCAGCATGCGAACGTCCCCCGCGGCTGCCAGCAGCATCACCGAACCCATGAAAAAGGTCATTCCGACAGGAACTCCGTCTTGTGAGCTCGCTCCGCTGCGCACGACTTTAAGACCATTCATCCAGGTGAGGATACCGAGCGCCAAGGGAATCAGGAGCACAATCCAATCAAAACGGCTGGTTTCCCCGTCTCTGCGCCTGGCGGTCAGCCATGCCGTTCCAATCAAATAAAAGGTTAGAATTCCGCCGCCGATGTTATTGGGTTGATGCCTCGTGATGGCAAGCCACACGGCGACCGTGGCCATGGTGAGCATGGATGCGACAAAGACCTTTCCGGCCAGTACATGTCGGGGGGAACCCTTGCGGAAAGCCATCGCAGCGGTCCCGGACAGCAACCCCAAGCTCCCAGCGCAAATATGCACAACCAGTATGGGCGAATAGGACATTGACCCTTCTTGGAGACATATACGTGGATCGGTGCGCCGAAGTTTCATCCCACCCCGACCAGCACGGAACGGCGTTTATGCAATGAAGGGGCGAGCGGGTCTTGGCTCCCACACTTTACCGCGCTTGCCCTGGGCGCGCCTGGACTCGACCATTTCGGCGCTTACTCGCAGTGCATCGTGGGGGTCGCGTCGGCCATGGTGCGCACGTTGGCCATGTAGGCCATCGAATTGGTGAACGCGAATGGGCTTACCGTGCAGGTGATGGGTTGCAGGCGGACGAAGTTGAAATGCAGCTCTGGCGCTAGCTTGGAGCCTTTGGGTTCATTCATGGCAGTATTCACGGTGACGACGAGATCGTTGACCGCTTTATTGTACGCGTTGACGTTGTCGACCAGCTTGTTGTAGCGCTCGACGACGTTGTGGCGCGCGGATTCACTTTCCAAGAGAGCTTTTATCACCACGTTCTGGCCTTGCAGGGCGGCATCTGCTAACAGCCCCTCGGCCTGGGAAACCGTCATCGCGTCTTGTAACCGGCGAAGGGTGTAAATTCCGGAGTATCGTTCCTCTTTCTCCTGCAATTCGGTGTTGCACTGGTCATCAGCGGCGCTCATTTGGCCGCGTCCGCCATCGACGGCGTACCAGCGAATGAAGTCGGCGAGCTTGTCCGGCAGAAGAGAAATTCTTTGGTATTTGTCTTTTCCGCTTGCGAAGTAATCCACGCCCTCTTCCGGTGTGCCATCCTTGTACCTCTTCATGCCCTCGTCGTAGTCGGCCTTGGTGATTTCCTCGATTCTGTAAACCGCGTCCAAGCGAGCCGCCATGCGATTAAAGGCGACGCACGGCAACGGCTCGTCGGGAACAAATGTCCTTTGCACGATAGCGGGCTGTCTCCTCTGTTGGGCCAGCAGTGCGCCTGGAATAAGTAAGATCACTACGGGGATTAGAACCGCTCTCATGCTCCGACTCCTTCCGACCCCATTATGAATTGCTGCGTTGGTTCCCGTTTGTCAAACACTCCCGCAAGGCTCACGCGCTGGCGGTTAGCGACGAGGGCGGAAAATCGCGCTGCCAGTTTAGCACCGGGGGTTCGCCACACTCGAATGGAAGACGCAGGTACATGGCTTGCCCTGCTGTGAAACGATTTATGGTTCACTCGCATCCATGTACTTGACTTCCCGGCTACTTGGCTTGCGTACAGGAGGATCCTCAGTGCTGAACCAACTCAGTGCATTGCTTGCTTGTGCGTGTTGGGTGGGGCGACACTCTTGTACAGAGGCTTTTCGATAGCTGATGCGAGCCAGACCATGGAGTTAGTAGGCGGCGCCAGCCTGCTAACGCTGGGGCTGATGCTGTTCTGGCCGGTTCTAAAGAACTGGCTTGAAATGAAGAGGTACCGTCGTGGGTAGGGTTTTAAGAGCTTGCTGCGTGGCGGGCGGCCGGGATGCGGGCCTTAGCACGCAAGGCTTTTGCAGGGGGAGATTTTGAGGTTGTAGTGGGGGTGCCTCCGCGCCACGACGAAATGATCCGGGGTGGTTAGGCGGGGGTCCTGGACACGGAGGCGGCCCACTGTCCCGATGTGTGGGCATTCTCGGGCAGTATCGCCGCTTCAGCAATCGGGCGATGGCCCTGATTTGGTGTCAGGTAATTCCCCTAATAGGGTGGCGGGACGGGCGGCTCAGGAATGGGCTATTGTTGCTTCTGGTCGGGCTTTTTGGCTGGCTTGGGGTCCAGACAGGGCAGGACGCCGATTTGGGTGGCTGGCGTTGGGTACTTGATTTCGCCGGAGGGGTCCTGAATGGCGGTGAGATGCCAGTTTTGGGAGTCGGAGGGGGAGGCGGTGAAATCCAGCTCGACGGCTAAGGCGTAGTCATTTCGGATGATCAAGCGCCTGGTGGGAGTTGGCGGGGAGGTTTGGGTCTCATCCTGGATGGGGTTGCCGCAGAGGGCGATAGCTTTTTCTGGGGTGAGTTGGGCCAGGAGATCCTCCTGGTGGCGTTGCTGGGCTTTTTTGCGCCAGGCGGGACCCTTTGTGAGTACGGCTATGGCTATCGCCATGAGGAGGCCCATGGCGAGCATGGCGGCAACCATTTTGTTTTGGGGCTTCATGGGAGAGGACTCCTAGGAAAAGGATAGCACTTCCCGAAGAGGCGGTGAGAGACGTGCGCGCAATGAGGAACCCCTGGGCGGGCTAGCGGACTGCGGAGGCTGTTAGAAAAAAATGAGTAGGAGGAAGAGTAGGCCCTTTGGCCATCTTGCCTCGGGGGACGCGGGGGTATAGGCTTCTTTCTTGCAGCCGGTTTGCGGGGCACGGAGCTTGGGGGGTCTTGCTTCGCGGACAGCTTTAATGAGTCGGACCGGTCTACAAGACCGGCCACTACAAAGCGTGGCGCGGACCGGGTGGGAAAAGCCGGCGTGACCTTTCGACTACGTTCAGGGTAAAAGGCCGCCTCTACGAGCATCGAGCAGGAAAGAGTTACTGAGGAGGAGATGGAAATGGCTACGGCTACTACGGTGGTGGAACCGAAGGTAAAGATTGGACCTACAAAACTGCTTATCAATGGGAAATGGGTGGACAGCGTTTCGGGGAAAACTTTCCCGACGATCAATCCGTCTACGGGCGAGGTGATTACGCAAGTGGCGGAGGCGGACGCGGCGGACGTGGACAAGGCAGTGGCGGCGGCGCGGGCCGCGTTTGACAAAGGCCCGTGGCGGAAGATGAGCGCTTCGCAACGGGGCGTTTTGATGAACAAGTTGGCGGACCTCATCGAGAAGAATGCGGATGAGCTGGCGCAATTGGAGGCGCTGGACAACGGGAAACCGGCGCATGTGGCGCGGGTGGCGGATCTGCCGCTGACGATCGCTTGCTACCGCTACTATGCGGGATGGGCGGACAAGAATCAGGGGAAGACGATTCCGGTGAACGGGAACTACTTCACTTATACGAAGCACGAGCCGGTGGGCGTGGTGGGGCAGATTATTCCGTGGAATTTTCCGCTGCTGATGCAGGCGTGGAAGCTGGGACCGGCGCTGGCGGCGGGGTGCACGGTGGTGATGAAGCCGGCGGAGCAAACGCCGTTGACGGCGCTGCGCGTGGGTGAGTTGGCGCTGGAGGCGGGGTTTCCTGAGGGGGTGGTGAACTTGCTTCCGGGATACGGGCCAACGGCGGGAGCGGCGATCGCGCGGCACATGGACGTGGACAAGGTGGCGTTCACGGGATCGACGGAAGTGGGGCACTTGATCATGCGGGCGGCGGCGGACTCGAACTTGAAACGCGTGACGCTGGAGCTGGGCGGGAAAAGTCCCAACATCGTGTTCGCGGATGCGGACATGGATCAGGCGATTGAGGGAGCGCACTTTGCGCTGTTTTTCAACCAGGGACAGTGCTGCTGCGCGGGGTCGCGGCTGTTCGTGGAGGAGAAGTGCTACGACGAATTCGTGGAAAAGAGCGTGGCGCGGGCGAAGAGGCGGACGGTGGGAAGCCCCTTTGACAAGAACACCGAACAAGGGCCGCAGGTGGATCAGGAGCAATTCAACAAGGTGATGGGGTACATCGACGCCGGAAAGCAGGAGAAGGCCAAGCTGCTGGCGGGAGGCAACCGCGTGGGCGACAAGGGATATTTTATCGAGCCCACGGTGTTCGGGGACGTGAACGACAACATGAAGATCGCGCAGGAGGAGATCTTCGGGCCGGTGATGACCATCCTGAAATTCAAGGACCTGAAGGAGGTCGTGGAGCGCGCGAACAAGACCATGTATGGCCTGGCGGCGGCGGTGTGGACCAGGGACATCGGCAAGGCGCATGCCATCGCGGACAAGGTGCGCGCGGGCACGGTGTGGGTGAATTGCTATGACGTGTTCGACGCAGGAGCGCCGTTCGGGGGGTTCAAGCAGTCGGGAATCGGGCGCGAACTGGGCGAATATGGATTGGCGAATTACACGGAAGTGAAGACCGTGACCATCAAACTATGACGGATACAAGACGGCGCAAAGGGCTAAGAGGGGCACGATTTATCGTGCCCCTACGTTTTATTGGGGCAGGCGTTTCGTTTTTGGGGACGGTTGTTTTCCTGGCGGCGTTCTTTTTCTTAGCGCAAAGCGTTTATGGGCAATCCACTTGGGATTCGGGTGTCGCGCGGCGGCAGGCGTCGCATTTACAGCATGGGATCAATTTGAGCGAGTGGTTTGCGCAGGTCTACGATTCGAAGGGCTATACAAAGGAACATTTTGAGGCTTGGACTACGGCGCAGGATATCGCGCTGATCAAAGCGATGGGATTTGACCACGTGCGGCTGAGCGTGAATCCGCAGCCGATGTTCAAGCGAGGGCAAGCGGACCGGATTCCAGAGGAATACGTGGCGTATCTCGACCACGCGGTAAAGATGATTCTGGATCACGGCTTGGCGGTGATCATTGATTTGCACCCCGAGAGCGATTTCAAGCAGAAGCTGGCGACGGACGATGGATTTGTGGAACAGTTCGAGGATTTCTGGCGGGCACTGGCGCGGCACTATGCGACGACAAATCCTGAATTCGTTTCTTTTGAAATTTTGAACGAGCCGGAGTTCAAGGATCGTTACCGATGGGAGGCGTGCAGGCGAAGCTGGCGGTGGCGATTCGCGAAGGGGCGCCGCAGCATACGATTATTGTGGCGGGGGCGTACTGGTCTTCGGAGAATGAGCTGCTGTTCTTCGACCCATTGCGTGATGCGAACATTATTTACAACTTTCACTTTTATGATCCGCATATTTTCACGCACCAGGGCGCGACCTGGAGCACAAATTATGTGCATTATTTGAAGGAGATGCCGTATCCTTCGACTCCGGAAAATGTGCAGGCGGCTGCGGCGCTGATTCCGGATGCGGTGAACCGATTGGCGGCGATTCATTATGGACTGGACCGCTGGAACGCGGCGCGGATTGAGGGAGAGATTGGGCAGGTGGCGGCTTGGGCCAAGCGATGGAACGTTCCGGTGACTTGCAACGAGTTTGGCGTTTATCGCAAAGCGGCGAATCCGCAGGATCGCGCCGCGTGGATTTCGGATGTGCGAACGACGCTGGAGAAATACGGGATGGGCTGGACGATGTGGGATTACAGCGGCGGATTCGGGGTGGTGACTAAACAAGAGGGCAAACCGGCGGTTGCCGATGCGGTTACCGTGAAGGCGCTGGGATTGAAGATGCCCGCGGCAGCGCAGTGATTGACAATCATTGAGCTGCGCTGTTCAGCGGGGAGAGTTCGGCCTACAATCGCGCCATGCCGGTGACGCTGCGCGCCCATGAACCGCGGGATTTTGCCGCCCTGTTCCGGCTCGACCAAGCTTGTTTTCCTCCAGGGATCGCGTATTCAAAGACAATGCTGCGGTATTTCTTGAAACTGCCTTCGGCGGACGGGCTGGTGGCGGAAGATGGGGGGAGGATTGTGGGATTTATTTTGACGGAGGAAAATCCGCCGCTGGCGCACGTGATTACGCTGGACGTGGCGGAATCGCACCGGCGGCAGCACGTGGGCTCGGCGCTGTTGGCGGAGAGCGAGAAGAACCTGGCGCTGCGCGGGGTGCGAACGATTTTGCTGGAAACGGCAACCGATAACGAAGTGGGCGTTGCGTTCTGGCAGCGGCATGGCTATCGTATCGAGGCGACGCTGAAGCGGTATTATTTGCAGAAGATTGACGCTTACGAAATGCGGAAAATCCTGCCGGGCGCGGGAAAAACAGCAAAGCATTCAGGAGATGGCGTTTGAGCGACTACTTGATGTCGGTGTTGCTGGGGATCGTGGAGGGATTGACGGAGTTTTTGCCGGTAAGCTCGACGGCGCATTTGCGCATTTCCGAAGCGCTGTTTCACATTGACCTGGCGAACGGCTATTGGAAGATGTACACGATCGTGATTCAAATGGGTGCGATTCTTTGCTTGCCGGTTTATTTTCGCGAACGCATAAAAAAGCTCATCGCTACTTTTCCGCAAGGGGAGCGAGGCGATCGAACGCCCTTGACGCATCCTCTGAGCCTGGTCATCGTGGCCTTTGCGGTGACGGCGATTCCGGCGTTTTTGCTGACCAAAATTATAGGCAAGCATTTGGAGAATCTGTACATCATGGGCGCGGCCCTGCTGATTGGCGGCGTCGTGATGTGGATTGTGGACGAGATGAATTCTGCTTCGGAAGCGGCGGGACTGGGAGCTACAGGAACGCGAATTCACACGTGGCATATGGAGGACATGAGCGTGCTGCAAGCGGTGTGGATCGGGGCATGCCAGATTTTGTCGGCGGTGTTCCCGGGGACGTCACGGTCAATGTCCACGATCGCGGCGGGGCAATTGGCGGGGATGTCGCGGGCTTCGGCCCTGGAGTTTTCGTTTTTCCTGTCGATCCCCACGATGGTGGTCGCTACTTGCTACGATTTGCTGAAATCGCTGCGGGGCAAGGGAGAAAATGCGATCGGAGTGACGCACATTGATCCGCACGGCTGGGTGGTGCTGGCGATCGGGTTCGTGGTGTCGTTCATCGTGGCGTACGGGGCGGTGGCGTGGTTTTTGGGGTGGGTGAGGAAGCACGGGTTTGCGCCGTTTGCGGTTTACCGGATTATCGTGGGGGCGGCGGTTTTGTATTGGGCTTCGCGGCTGGGGGAATAGCTGGCTGACTGGGTTGGTGGACGGCCATGCCGTTTCTGTGTAGTTTGCAAACATGCGATTTGAAAGTATTTGTTGTCGTGCGGCAGGCGTTTGGTATCATCGTCTTGTTCGGAAGTTCCTCCAAGCGGGATTGCGATAGCGCCAGCACCCGCCGCGACACTCAGCCTTCCCCAAAAAGCTGAGGAGAGCCTCTTGCGCTTACTGACTCCGACTGGAAACAAGCGTTTCAATGAGCTGATTGGATTTTTGTGCATCACGCTGGCGGTGCTGATGGCGCTGGCGTTGCTATCGTATTCCCCGAACGATGCGGCGTTTAACGTCAGCGCCGCGGGACCCGACGGCAGCCCGGCTCGCAATTGGATTGGGCCGGCCGGAGCTTATGGCGCGGACCTGCTTTTCCAAATTTTCGGGTTTGCCGCGTTTCTGCTGCCGGCGGCGATGCTCGTTCTGGGTTGGCGGTGGTTCCGCAGCCGGGCGATCGATTCGCAGGCCGCCACGGTGGCCGGCTTTGCGTTGCTCCTGCTGGCGCTGCCGACGCTGCTTTCCTTGTGGCATGTCTGGGATGTGCGCGGCGCGGTCCCGCCGGGCGGGTTCCTGGGCGCGCTGATCTCCAGCGAGCTGCGCACCGGATTCAACCTGTGGGGGGCCAACCTGGTGGCCGTGGCGCTGCTGGTGACCGCGTTGTTTATGACCACGCGCTTTTCTTTTTCCGGCGCGCATGCGTGGGCCAGCGGGCCGAACGGGCCGATTGGAAAAGTGGAAAGACTGGGCGTTTTGCAAAAGGCCCAGGCGCGCTGGCACGCCTGGCGCGAAGAACGCGAGCAGCGGCGCATGCGGCGGCGACTGGAAGAGTCCCGGCTATCGGGCAGGAAACCCGTTGCGCAGCAATCGATTGGAAAAGGCGAAGTATTGAATGAGCCCCCCAAGACCATCCGGCTGGCCGACGAGAGCAATGTTTTCAAGAGCCGGACGGAAATCGAAGAAGAGGACGACAGGGAGACGAAGGAAACGGCGCGGAAGACGCCGATCTTCGTCCTCAACCGCGACACGGAAAAGAGTGCGGCTAAAAAAGCCGGCGATCCCAAAATCGCGAAGGGCCACCCGAATTACAAACTTCCTTCGCCTGCCCTGCTGCGCGAGGGCGAACGCAGCCACAAGCTGGATGAAGACGAGTTGAAACTTCGCGCGCGCGCGATTGAAGCAAAATGCCTTGAATTTGACGTGCAAGGGCGCGTGACGCAAATTAATCCGGGGCCGGTGGTTACGACCTTCGAGTTCAAGCCGGATGCAGGCATCAAGTACAGCCGGATTACCGGGCTTACCGAAGATTTGTGTTTGGCGCTGCAGGCGGAATCGATTTTGATCGAGCGCATCCCCGGCAAATCAACCATCGGCATCGAAGTTCCGAACGACAAGCGGCAGACGATTGCGCTGCGGGATATCATCGAGGCGCCGGAGTTCGTCAATTCCCCGAGCAAGCTGACGCTGGCCATGGGGCGCGATTTGCACGGGCGAATACGCGTGACGGACCTCGCGGCCATGCCGCACTTGTTGATCGCCGGCTCGACGGGCACAGGCAAGAGCGTGTTCATCAACTCGCTGATGATGTCGATTTTGTACAAGGCCAGCCCTGAAGAAGTGAAGATGGTGCTGGTGGACCCGAAGCGGCTGGAGCTGAACCTTTACGAAAATATTCCGCACTTGATCGCGCCGGTGGTGACCGATCCGAAGATCGCTTCGAACGTGCTGCGCAACGCAACGCGCGAAATGGAGAACCGCCTGAAACTGCTGGCGCAGCGCGGCGTGCGAAACATCGACCAGTACAACCGCACATTCAAGAAGGACCAATCCCTTTCGCTCTTCGACAACCTGGAAGAGACGGAGCACAAGCCGCTTCCCTACCTGATCATCGTGATCGACGAATTGGCCGACCTGATGATGGTGGACACCAACAACGTCGAAGAGTCCATTACCCGGCTGGCGCAGATGGCGCGGGCCGTGGGCATCCATTTGATTCTCGCGACGCAGCGGCCTTCGGTGGACGTGATTACCGGCTTGATCAAAGCGAACTTCCCGGCGCGCATTTCGTTCCGCGTGGCCAGCAAAGTGGATTCGCGCACGATTCTCGACTCGAACGGATCAGAATCGCTGCTTGGAAGGGGGGACATGCTGTATCTGCCGGCGGGGTCGGCGCGGCTCCATCGCATTCATGGCCCGCTGGTGACGGAGGATGAGATCACTTCCGTTTGCGATTTCTGGCGTGAGCAGGCCCAGGCGAAATATCAGGAAGAGCTGCTTGCAGCACCGAAGGAAGAGGATGGCAAGACCGAAGGTGCGGACGAGGGCGACGCCGAGGGCGGCGAGGACGTTGACGATGCTCTCTATCAGGACGCCATTCGAGTAGTGTGCGACGCCGGCCGGGCTTCCACTTCCACCTTGCAGCGCCGCTTGCGTATCGGCTACGGCCGCGCTGCTCGCTTGATCGACTTGATGGAGAAGGACGGCATCGTCGGGCCGCCCGACGGCACTAAGCCGCGCGAGGTGTTGAAAAATCGCAATTGGATGAAGGAATTCGACGACTCCTCGCAGTGAATTAGGCAGGGTTTTCCGTCGAATTGACACAACTCCGCATCGCCCCTACAATTTCTAAATCACCTGTGCCGGGGTAGCTCATTGGTAGAGCGCCGCCCTGAAAAGGCGGGCGTAGCCAGTTCGATTCTGGCCCCCGGCACCATTGTGTTGCGTAGCCGAGTCTTCCCGAATAGACCTATCTGGCGACAGGGCTGCAGTAGGGATTTCACTCCTGTGATCGTGTGTGTGGGAACATGTTTCTTAGGCCGCCGGCTTTCCAACGCGCCCGAGGAAACTGGGAGAGCAGTTCGTGGCTTATGGCAACTGAATGACGAAGTGATGCCCGATTTTCTTTCCGATGGAAAGTTTTTGCAATTCGCTGAGTCCGCCCGCTCCCCATCGCGCCAGGAACGGCAGCAGACACAAGTCGCGCTCCTGCAGGCCCTTGTGCGGATCCAAGAGCGACTCCAGATATTGTTTATGCGCGGCTATAAGCCCGGACTTCTGATCTTGCGCCCGGCCCGCTTTGCGGCGCAGTTTTTCGATGTGAAATTCGATCCTCTTCCGCGATTTCTCAACCGTGCCTTTTAACGTGGGATCGAGGTTCTCGATCTGTTTGCCGAGCTGCGCCAACATCTTCGCGATCTGCTTTTGGTTGCGGTCGAAGTTTCTCGCCAGGGCGCCGGGAACCGACCTGCCTTCCATTTTGTGGCGCATGGCTTGCGATCCCGCCCAAACATCCTCGACCGTCAGGCCATACCGGCGCAGCAGTTTGCTGGCCTTGGCGTCCACCAGTGTGAACCCCGCGCGCGGCAGCATCACCGGCATCCTTCCAAGAAGATGCCGGTACACCACTTCCGACTGCGCAAAATAGGAAATCTCCGCCGGGCCGGCAATGTAGGCCGCGGTGGGAAGCAGATAGTCCTGCACCACCGGGCGGAAAAGCGCGTTGGGACTGAAGTTTTCCGGCTCGTTGTGCGTCTTGTGCACCAGTTCGTCGCGCGACCAAGTTTTCTCGCCGGCCTGAAAATCCGCGGCGCTCGCCGTGATGACCTGCCGCACACCATCAGCCAGCTGGAACAATAACGTGCTGCGCGAAGTCACCTTGACTTGAGCGTCAAACCCCGCGCGGTCCAAATCCTTGCCGCGCTGCAAGAGCTTTTCGTTGAGCACGTCGCGTTCCGCCAACGCGTGCTGGTAAAGCGGCGCGGCAACTTTGTGGAAGCCGCTATCCAGCGGGTCCATCAGGATCAGCCCGTGCTGCGCAAACAGGCGGGCAAATAATTTGCCAAACGCGCTGCCGTACGTTTCCTCTGGGCGGTAGCTTTCGCTCAGGTATTGCGCGAGCAGGTCGCTGCCTTGGCTCGCCAGCAATTCCGCGGCCTCTTGCACAAGAGGGGCGATCTGCGCGCCGAGCGGAATCCGTCCCACGGGCCGCCCCGTTTCCGAGGCAACCGGCAATTCAAAACGGACCAGCTTCCCCTGATCGAACCACGTGGAGTGACGGACCTCGTCGAGATCGTGGTCTTCGGTGGCCATCCAAAAAACCGGCACCGCGGGAATTCCGCCGCGGGTCAATTCTTCGGCGATCTGCACGGCTGTCAGCGCCTTGTACACGGAATACGCCGGCCCGCTGAACAATCCGACCTGCTGGCCGGAAACGACGGCGACGGCGCCTTTTTCAAGGCGGTCCAGGTTGGCCAGCGTTTCCGCTCCCGCCCCGAGAGCGATGTTCTGTCTGCGAAGAATGGAAGTTACTTCTGCTCGCCGGTCGCCTGGATAATCCAGTTTCCGGGCGGAGCGAGTGACTGCGGACATGGCCGGCGGATGAAAGTAGAAGGACTTTACCTTCTCAAAGTGTTCCAGGTATTCCAGAAACAGCTTGGGTTGATGGGGCAGTTGGTGGAAGGTGAGAGCGCGACAATCCATGAGCCCTTAGATGAATCTCGGGAGAAAACGTCTCATCAATTGCATGGGATTATTTGGAATTAGACCCTCGCCGCGGCGGGTTCCAGGCTCGCCAGAAAATCAGTAAGACGCTTCTTTTGTTCATCGTGCAGGGGGACAAGTGGCAAGCGCGGAAGGCCGCCGCGGTACCCGCGCTGGTCCATGGCGTGCTTTACCCCGGCAATGCCAGGCTCGGAAACAATCATTTTCGAGGCGCGGGCCAAAATGGATTGCAGTTCGCGCGCTTGGTCGTGGTGACCTTGCCGGAACAATTCGTACAAGGCCACAGATTTTTCCGGTAGCGCGCACGCCAGCGCCAGGATTGCCCCGCGCGCGCCAATCACCAGCGAAGGATACATGCTCGCCGCGGAGCCTACCAAGACCTGGAACGCGGGCGGGGTTGCCCCGATAATCTCTCCAATGCCCTGCACATTTCCTGAACTGTCTTTGATGCCGATGATGTTGGGATGCTCGGCGAGCGCGGCCGCTTCCGCCGCTGCCAAGGCAATCCCCGTGAATTGCGGAATCGAATAGAGCATAACCGGAATAGGAGATTCGTCCGCGACCCGCCGGAAATGCGCGACCAGCACTTCGGGCTTGTAGGCAGGTTTGTAGTAATGCGGCGTCTTCACCAGTGCCGCGTCATATCCAAGCTCGGCCGCACGTTTCGTGCGTTCAATGGTTTCCGCAGTGGACTCCGCCCCGGCGCCCGCGAGCAGCTTCTTCTCTTCCGCCGCTGATTCTCTTACCGTCTCAAGAATCCCGTCCATCTCCGCTCGAGTGAGCAGCACGGATTCTCCCGTGGAACCCAGAGCGACATAGCCCGCCAGATCCGTCTGGTTGTAGCGTTGAACGTTGTGCTTCAGATCGGCGAGAGAAACGGACCCGTCCTGCGCGAAAGGCGTGGTTAAAGCGGCGAAAACTCCTGAAAATAACACGGCTTAATCTCCTGACGCGGGCACGCCGGAAGCGGCGGCCTGTCCACGATGTAAATCCTGCAAAGCGGCAACTTCCGTTCCTTGCTCGAGGAGCGCGCGAATTCCGCGCGCGGCGGCATGCGCGGCGGCAAGCGTGGTGATGCACGGTATGTTGTAACGGATCGCCGCGCGGCGGATCGATTTTTCATCGTAGAACGATTCGCGCCCCAGGGGCGTGTTGATCACGAGGTCGATCTTGCCCGTTTTTACCAGGTCCACGATGTTCGGCCGCCCTTCGTTTACTTTGAATACTGCTTCAGCGGCAATCCCGGAGGCTTCCAGCGCCGCCGCCGTTCCGCGGGTGGCAAGCAGCCGAAAACCAAGCGACGACAGCTCTTTTCCAAGGGCTCCCAGGTGCTTCTTGTCACGGTCGTTCACGCTCAGAAAGACGGTGCCCTGGCGCGGCAAACGCTGCCCCGCCGCAAGCTGGGCCTTCGCGAAGGCCAGCCCGTATGATGTCGAAATTCCCATGACTTCTCCGGTGGAGCGCATCTCGGGGCCGAGGATGGTATCTACTCCGCGGAATTTGTTGAAAGGAAATACCGGGGACTTCACGGAATAGAATTCGCGCACGGCGATTTCCGCCACACCGTTATGCTGCACAATCGGCAGATTCACTGTTGCCAATTTCTTCCCGGTCATCAATCTCGCCGCGACTTTCGCCAGCGGCACTCCGGTTGCTTTGCTTACAAAGGGGACCGTGCGTGAGGCGCGCGGATTCACCTCCAACACGTAAACCGTATCGCGTTGAATGGCATACTGCACGTTCATCAATCCGACCACTTTCAATGCCAGCGCCAGCCGCTTGGTGTATTCGCGGATGATGTCGAGAATGGCGGGCGACAAACTGACGGGCGGCAACACGCAGGAAGAATCACCGGAGTGTACTCCAGCTTCCTCGATGTGCTCCATAATTCCGCCGATGACCACGTCCGTCCCATCGGCCAGCGCATCGACATCGATTTCCGTCGCTTCCTCGAGGAATTGATCGATCAGCACGGGCCGCGCCGGTCCCATCAGCGCCGCTTGGGCCACATATTCCTGAACGGTGTTCACATCATAGGCGATGACCATGGCGCGTCCGCCCAGCACGTAGCTGGGCCGCACCAGCACGGGCAAGCCGATTTCGCCGGCCACGCGAGCCGCTTCTTCCGGCACCAGCGCGGTGGCGTTTCGCGGTTGTGGGATTTTCAGCTCGTCAAGCAAACGCCCGAAGCGGCGGCGGTCTTCCGCCAAATCGATCGATTCCGGCGCGGTGCCAATGATTGGTACGCCGTTGCGTTTCAGCTCCAGCGCAAGATTCAACGGCGTTTGCCCGCCGAACTGCACGATCACTCCTTGCGGTTTTTCGCGTTCCACGATGGCCAGCACGTCTTCCAGGGTGAGCGGTTCGAAATACAGGCGGTCGGAAGTGTCATAGTCCGTCGAAACCGTCTCCGGATTGCAATTCACCATGATGGTTTCGAAGCCGTCTTCGCGCAGCGCGAACGCGGCATGGCAGCAGCAATAATCGAATTCAATTCCCTGCCCGATGCGGTTCGGTCCGCTGCCCAGAATCATGACTTTTGGGCGCGCCTGGGCGTCCGACTCGTCTTCGTCTTCATAAGTGGAATAAAGGTACGGCGTGAACGATTCGAATTCCGCCGCGCAGGTATCCACGCGCTTGAACACCGGCGTCACGCCATAGCGCGCGCGCTGCAAGCGCACGGAAGCGGACGTCGTTCTCCAGATTTGCGCCAATTGCTCGTCGCTGGCGCCGTGACGCTTCACTTCGCGCAAGAGCTCTTTTGAAGCGGTTTCGACGGTCACCGCTGCCGCGCGCCGGTTCATGGCCGTCAGCTCTTCAATCTGCTGGATGAACCAGGGATCGATTTTCGTCAGCTCACAAATTTCCTGGGCCGGCAGGCCGCGCTCCATGGCCGTCAGCAGCCAGTGGATGCGGTCGGGTCTGGGCGTCGCTAGTTTTTCACGCAACAGCGAATCCGGCGTTTCCGAGGGGGCCCGCCACGGAGTGCTCGGCTCCAGCGAGCGAATTCCCTTTTGCAGCGCTTCCTTGAAGGTGCGGCCGATGGCCATGACTTCGCCGACGGACTTCATTTGCGTCCCGAGAG
>WNFF01001693.1_pt1 | contig 22283 bp, 18 predicted proteins | sample 5400441 | NCBI WGS metagenome assembly WNFF01 (sample SAMN13153345, study PRJNA577476) | soil metagenome | isolation source: 120 cm saprolite under Douglas fir tree site 2 hole 3 replicate 1 | place: USA:California | collected 2015-04-18
TATGCGGTGCATCGCGATTTGCAGAAAGTGATGCAGAGCCTGGTGGGAATTTTCCGGATGCGCGAGGACATGCAAAAGGCGCTGAGCGAGCTGGCGAAGCTAAAAGAGCGAGCGGCGCACACCAGCGTGGAAGGCTCGCGGATGTTCAATCCCGGGTGGCACATGGCCATCGAACTGAAATCGATGCTTACGGTGTCGGAGGCGGTGACGCGGAGCGCGCTGGTGCGGGAAGAAAGCCGCGGGGCGCATAGCCGGATTGATTTTCCGGAACTGAGCCCGGAATGGGGAAAGAAGAACAACATTGTCTGGCGCGATGGAAGTGGGATGAGACTGCGGCATGAGACGCGTCCGGATATGCCGGCGGAGTTGAAGCAGATTTTGGCCGAGGACAAATAGTGCTTGCGGCGTGATGTAGCTAACTGGGGCGAAGCATGCTGCGCCCCTACGTGGGGATGTCATTCGGCGCGAGGCAAAGGAGAGCTGAGCGATGGCGGATGCGACTCTGAAGGTGTTTCGCGGAAATAAGGACGGTGGGCAGAGCGTCGAATTCAAAGTGCCGGTGGCGCCGGGAATGGTGGTGCTGGACGCACTGCATTATATTCAGGGGCATTTGGCGCAGGACTTGGCGGTGCGTTGGAACTGCAAGGCTGGGAAGTGCGGTTCATGCTCGGCGGAGGTAAATGGAAGGCCGCGGCTGACCTGCAAGACGCGCATGGATGCGCTGCCGCAGAACGAGCCCATTACGGTGACGCCGCTGAAGGCGTTCCCGGTGATCAAAGATTTGGTGACAGACGTTTCCTGGAATTACAAAGTGAACAAAAAGATTACGCCGTTCACGCCGAAGGCCGGGGCGGATTGGAAGTTTTACCAGGACGATGTGGATCGCGTGCAGGAGTTTCGCAAGTGCATCGAGTGTTTTTTGTGCCAGGACGTCTGCCATGTTTTGCGAGATCATGACAAATACGAGCAGTTCGGCGGGCCGAGATTTTTTGTGCGCGTGGCGGGATTAGAGATGCATCCGATGGATGGCGTCTCGCGGACGAAGCTGCTGAGGGATGAGCTGGGCATCGGGTTATGCAATATCACGAAATGTTGCACGGAGGTTTGTCCGGAGGACATTCACATCACGGATAACGCGATCATTCCACTGAAGGAGCGCGTGGTGGACCAATTCTACGATCCGCTGGTGTGGATTGTGCGGAAAATCCGAGGGGCGGCGAGCTAGTGCTTTGCCGGTCGTTACAAGCAAAAGAGCTTTTGAATGTTGGCGTGTGGAGATGACATTAGGTTGAGGTCCTTCGGCTGTCCTTGTCGGATAGCCTCAGGATGACAGGCTTGGGGTTGTAGCTTAGAAGCAGGTTCAAGTTGGGGTTGGATGTGAGGGCCGTATGGATCTGAAACTGAAGACGATTTCGAAATCGGGGATTGCCGAGGCTATTGCGAAGGCGGAGCTGTATCGATATTTGAATGAGCCGGAGGAAGCGGAGTCGATTTGCAGGGATGTTCTGGCGGCGGACCCGAAGCACATGCTGGGTTTGCGGACTCTCGGATTGGCGATCACGGATCAATTTACAGGCGGGCCTGCGGACCGTTACGGCGAAGTGGACGCAATTTTTCAGAGTTTGGCGGATGCGTACGAGCGGCTGTACTACTCGGGCTTGCTGTGCGAGCGACGGGTGAAGGCGCAGTTGCGCGGCGGGCGCGCTCCGCACACTCTGTTGCCGCTCCTGGAGAAGGCGCTGCAATGCTTCGCAGAGGCAGAGAAGATTCATCCGCCGGGGAATGACGACGCGATATTGCGCTGGAATCGGTGCGTGAGGTTGTTGCAGAGCCAGCCGAATTTTGAGGTGGAGGAAGTGGTGTCGTTCGAGGCGCACGACAGCCCGCCAGCATAGGCGAAAAGAGGCCGCAGGGAGCGCTTAGCGTGGGCTCGACGATTTGGCGGAGACATCTGCGGCAGATTCATTGAGCTTCAGGACAAGAACGTGGCCGTCGGAATGGAACGCGCCGCCGGTGGCGGTTCTTGCTTTCTTGAGCGCGTTGGCGGGCAGGACATGGGTGACCTCGGCGACCAGGCCCGTGGAGGTGAGGGTTTTCTCGACGTAGTCGCGCTCGAGGTCGATATCGGGATCAATCTTGTGAGTCACACCATTGTCGCGCTCGTCGCGCTCGAAGCCGATGTCGTGGGTAGCGGCGCCGACCCAAAGAGTTTGCACATCGACCTGAAACGGCGCTTTCCAGATGCGCAAGTGATTGCGCGAAGCCACGACCTTGATGGGTTCGGCATGCGCCCAGCCGTAATCCTGAGGACGGCCGAAGAGGTACAGCTGACTCATCGGCATGGTGAGATACGATTCCTTGGAAATGCCTTCGAGGATGCCGTGAAGCACGGTGCTGCGTACGTCGGCGTCGACCTTGACCCAACCGGCGGTCGCAAAAACTTTTTGCATGGCGTCTTCCGAGCCGAGGATGAGGAAGTTGACCATGTCGGCGGGGTCGCCGGCTTTGTCCGCGATGCGGCGCGGAACCCTGGCCAAGACCCCGGCGTCCACACCTGAAATTGTTTTGACCTGGTTAGCTGGGTGATACACCGCGTTTGGATCGGGTGCGTGGATTTCGATGTGCACCGTGTAGGTGCCCTCGCCGGTATCGTCGCTGGCTTGATTGATACCGATGGCAAGCCGCCCGGCAACGGGAGCGGTGACATCGCGGCTAGCACCCAGAAGAAAGGGCTGCGCGATTTCCGCATCGCCGACGCGGCCAATCAGAGCGCCGTGGCCAGCGCCGTTGAAGGGCAGAATCCGGAGGAGATCCTTGAAGCTGCGAGTGATGCCGTCGGGGCCGTTGTCTTCCTTGGCGTCGGCGTAGCGGAGTTTGCCCGTCGCGGTGACGACAATGTGTTCGCCGGGCCGCACGTCGATTCCGGTGTCGGACCAGGACTGGTCGCCGGTAATTTGAACTTCTTGGGAAATGCGGCGCTTGCCGGAAGGAGGTTGCGTCCGCACCTCGGACGATTGCGCCGGCGGGGAAGTGTCTTGACGAACGAGCTGCGCACGAAGGAGCGCGGGCAAGGAAGCCAACAGCGCCAGAGCGGCAAAGGAGAGCAATAAAGAGCTACGAGATTTCTTCATGCTCGCGGAAATCATAGGGAACGCGATGGTGCATCTCACTTAGATAGATGCTTTTACAGGGCGCAAACGTTGGCCGCAAAAATGGGAGAAAGATGAGCCGGTTCCTTGACTCTTTACTGGGACGCCTTGTATGTTGGCAGGATGCTGGCGGCTTGTCGAAAAAACAAAAGCTGGCAGGTCATTGCGTCGGCAAGTTCGCGAGGGATAGGACCGATACGGGCTTCATGGCCAAATCCGTTTTACATCTTCCAGTACTGCTGTGTTGCAGCGTCGTTGTGTGGCCGGCTACGTCGAATGCGCAAGCGCAGGCGCCGCCGCAGAACGCTTCTGGTGCGGGTCCGCGGTTGCGGCCGGGTCCAATCACGAATGTGAGCGTGGACGGCAGCGAAGCGATGTTCACCACCATGTGCGCGCTGCTTGCAGCGGGATTCGAGTCCGATGTCAGCGCGGCCAACTGGCATCCGCTGCGCGCGCAACTTCGCGAGCGAATGCAGCACCAGCAGGGTCCGGCAGTGGACGCCCTGCGCGAGTTTTATAAGAAGCACCAGTTGGCTGACGCGGGCGCGATGCTTTCGCAGTACGTCTGGTTTGGCCTGGTTTCCGGCCCGGCGCCTAAGTTTGAGTTGACCCTGCGGCGCGACGAACTGCCTCCGGAGGTCATTGCCCTTGAAGGGTTCAGCGAAATCCTATCGGCCTACTATCAAGAGCAGAAACTCGGCCGGTTGTGGCGTGAACTGCAGCCTCTGTACAACCGCGAAATCGAACATCTGCACGACGCGGTCTCGCAAATCGTTTTCGTGGCCACGAACTATCTGCGCGAGATGATGAATAATTCGAATCCGCGCACGTTCATGGTGATGGTGGAGCCGCTGGTGGGACGCATCACGAATGTGCGCAACTTTGGCGATCACTACGCCATTGTATTGAGCGGAGCCGACGATGTGCCTACTGACACAGTGCGTCATGCGTATCTGCATTTTCTACTCGATCCGCTGCCGCTGCAATATCCGCATGTCGTTGCGGTGAAGAGGCCGTTGTTTGAAGTGGCGGCCCGCGCGCCGCGGTTGGTGACGGATCTGAAAGACGATTTTGACTCCTATTTCGCGGAGTGCATGGTGCGAGCGGTGGAGTTGAAGCTGAAACGGATGTCGCCGAGTGAGCGCGAGGCGTCTTTGGACATCGACGACGCGGACGGCTATGTCCTGGTGAGGCCGCTGTTTACGGCGCTGGGAAACTTCGAGAGGTCCGAGCCTTCGATGAGACTATTTTTCCCCGAGATGGTAAGGTCCATCGACGTCAATGCCGAGGCCAAGCGCTTGCAAACGATACGATTTGCGCCAGCGACCCCCGCAGCGAAGCCGGATGAGACAGCGAGCGAAGTAGTCGCGCGCAGAAGGAAGCTGGTCCCATCCACAATTCCGAACGATCCTGAAGCGATCGCGGCGCTGACAGAAGGAGAAAGAAGGATCGCGGAGAAGAATCCGCGTGCGGCGGAATTGTCTTTCCAGAAAGTATTGGCGAAGTATCCCGACCAAGAGCGCGCGTGGTACGGTATCGGGTTGGTGGCGCTGATGGATCGCGACGGCGTGAGAGCCAAGGAAGTCTTCGGCCGGCTGACCTCGGGTGAGCACGCGGCCGCCGATGACCCCATGGTGCTGGCCTGGTCGCATATTTATCTAGCCCGGATCTACGATGATGAAGGGCAGGCCGATCAGGCTAAGGAGCAATATCAGGAAGCGCTGGCTGTCACGGGGAGTCCGGATCAAGCGCGGCAAGCAGCGCAAAAGGGTCTTGCGGCCTTCGGCGGAGGCAAGCCGCCAGAAAGACCGTAGAGAAATGGGCCGCGCGGAGTATTTAAATATTTGCAGGAGTGCGATGCAAAGCCCACGGACTCCAGAATCAAATCTTAAGTCTGCGAGGTAAATCGATGAGAGGGAAATGGAATACCTGGGTGGGCGCGGGAACGCTCACAGCATTTTTGTTGTGCGGCCCGGCGTCGGCCTGGCCGCAAAGCGGACAGCAAGGCGGGCAGAGCCAACCGGCCCAACAACCTCCGGCACAGGCAGACAAGGATAAGCAGCCCAATCCACCTCCTCTTTCGATGGACAATGTTGCTGCTGCCACGCCCGAAGAGGAGTCCGCATCCAAAGCCGTTCAACAATCCGCCGATCCCAACAAGAAGACTCAACTGGCTGAAGAATTCTTGCAGAAATATCCACAAAGCCGCTACCGGCCGATGATGTACCAAGCATTGGTGTCCGGATACTTCGTGACGCAGCAGGTGCCGAAAATGCTGGACGCCGGAGAAAAAGAGATTGAAATGAATCCCAACGATGCCCCGGTGCTCGCGGTGATGGCGCAAACGCTGGCCCGCACGTATAACTCCAAGGCGCCCGATGCGGCGAAGCAGTTGGACAAGGCCGAGCTTTATTCAAAGCGCGCGATTGAAATTACCCCGACGCTGCCGAAGCCGGAAAATCTAACCGAGGAAGCCTTCAACAACGCCAAAAACGATACGCTGGTGATGGCGCACGGCGGGCTCGGGTTGGTCTACATACGGAGGGGCAAATTTACGGAGGCGATACCGGAACTGGAACAATCGGTAAAGGCCGATGCCCATCCCGATCCCGACCCGGTGAATTACTACCTGCTTGGAGTTGCTGACAAGCAGACATCGCACTTTGATGCCGCGGCGGCGGCATTCTCAAAATGCGCGGCGGTGCAAAGCTCGCTGCAAGCGACGTGCAAGAGCAGCGCGGAAGATGCCAAGAAGCAAGGCTCCACGCAGCTAAGCGCCCCGAATTGAAGCGGCGATCGTCCGACTACCTTTGCGATGACCAATAAGGATGAGCAGTTCGAGGATCGACTGGGCCACAAGTTCCGGGACCCCGAATTGCTCAAGCGTGCCCTGACGCATAGCTCGGCTCTTCCGGAGTTGCGAGCTGCGGACGAGGAGAGTGTCGGGCCGGCAGAGGACAATGAGCAACTGGAGTTCTTGGGCGACGCCGTCCTGGATTTACTGGCCAGCGAGTATCTGCTGGAGAAATTTCCGCAATGGAGCGAAGGGCAGCTTTCCAAGAGCCGGGCGCGACTCGTCAATGCACAAGCTCTGGAGCTGGCAGCTCGCCGGCTGCATCTGGGCGTGCAGCTCCGGCTGGGCCGCGGTGAGGAAAAAACCGGAGGCCGCGAGAAACCTACTCTGCTGGCGGACGCGTTTGAAGCCGTGGTGGCCGCGATTTATCTTGATGCCGGCCTGGCGGCGGCAAAGGAGATGCTGCGAACGACACTTTTCGAATCCGCGTTGGAAGAGCGTGGCAGCAACTTATTCGAGACCGACCGCAAATCGGCTTTGCAGGAATTTCTGCAGGGCCGCGGGAAGCCACCCGCGGAATATAGGCTAGCCGCAGAGAGCGGCCCCGATCACCAGAAGACATTTGAGGTGGAAGTGTGGGTCAATGGCGCTTGCATGGCTTCGGGGCAAGGAAGCACAAAGAAAGAAGCTGAGCAGCGCGCTGCCGGAACAGCGTTGGAGCGGCTAGAACACATCGAAGTGAGAAGCTGAAGGGAAATGGCCGAAGAGATCACAATCCAGGAAACTGCACCTCTGGAAGGAGCCAAGAAGCCGGGGCGCCGTAGCGATGAGGCGACCCTTTCGGAATACATAGAATCGTTGCTGGTGACGGTGATCCTGGCCCTTTTCGGGACGACGTTTATCGTGCAGGCGTTCAAAATTCCTTCAGCATCGATGGAAGGAACACTGCTGGTTGGCGACCACTTGCTGGTGAATAAGTTTATTTTCGGGGGGCGCGGCGCCTGGTATGAAAAAGTGTTGCCGTACCGGCCGCTGGAGCGCGGCGACATCATCGTCTTCAAATATCCTTATCTGGATCATCAGCATTTTGTTAAGCGCGTGATTGGATTGCCGGGCGATCGGTTGAAGGTCGAAGATCAGCGCGTGTATGTGAATGGCAGGGTGTTGAACGAGCCGTATGTGGTGCACGATCCCAGTGCCGGCTACGATCCGCTGAACTATGCTTTTCCGCCGATGGGCAACCAGTTGTACGCCAGCCCGGTCGTGATGGAATGGGCGCATGAGATCAAGAAATACGTACGCGGAGAAGAGATTGTGGTGCCGCCTGGAAAGTATTTCGCGATGGGAGACAATCGCGATCATAGCCTGGACAGCCGCTACTGGGGATTTGTGGACCGCGATGCCATCATGGGCCGGCCTTTTTTAGTCTACTGGTCGGTCGAGGCCAGCAGCGCAGATTACGGGCAGAGTAGCTTTCTGCAGCGGCTAAAGAGCGTGGTTGATACGCTGCTGCACTTGCCGCAGCGCACGCGGTGGAGCCGAATGTTGCGCATCGTGCATTGAGCCGGCTACGGACCCGCATAGCTTCCTATTTCCTGAGCAGTCTGCGAAACTCTCGAACGTCATGCAGCTTGTACGCAAATGGTGGAGACTCGCGGTGTCGATCGCGGCGCTCTTAATCGCAGCGCAGATCGGAGCCTCCTTTCTGGCGCGCGCGAGCGGCGTTCACAAGTATCTGGTAGCGCAGCTTGAGGGCGCTTTCGGAAGAACAGTCGAGGTTCGGCACTTCAATATCTTGCTGCTGCCCAGGCCCGTGCTGGACGCGGAGCAGGTGAGCATCGGAGAGGATCCGGCGTTCGGAAACGAATATTTTCTGCGCGCTGAACATCTGACCGGGGGCTTGAGATGGAGCGGCTTGCTGCGAGGCCATTTTGAGTTTGGCACCCTGTCGCTGAGCCGGCCGAGTCTGATTCTGGTGCGAAACGACGGAGGGGAATGGAATCTGGAGCGTTGGTTGCCGCCGGCGAAGTCGACGCTCGGGGCTGGATCACAGTTCTATGGCCCGCGCGCGCAACAAACGCCTTCGAACCGGCTGCAGAAAATCGACATCGATGAGGGCCGCATCAATTTCAAAATTGGCGACGAAAAATTACCGTTCGCGTTCCTGGGAGTGTCCGGCAGCGTAGAGCAAGTCTCCTCCGGCCGATGGCGCTTGCAACTTAAAGCGCAGCCGTGGCGCAGCGGCGTGACGCTACAGTCCACGGGTACGCTGCTGGTGCGCGGCGACGTCGCGGGAACCTCGGCCCGTCTGCAACCTGCGGAGGTCCTCTTACAGTGGGGCAAGGTTTCTCTCGCGGACTTGTTCCGGTTGCTTCGCGGCCAGGACTATGGAGTGCGCGGTGTTTTCGCGTTGGACGGAACCGCCAAGAGCGGCACTAGCGATCGAGTCGCTGCCGCTGACATGCAGCCCGGCGATTGGACGTTTTCCGTGCAGGCGCGCGCCGCGCAGATTCATCGATGGGATCTGACCGAACGCTCGGACAATCCCGCCGCCAACGTAAGTCTGGAAGGCCGCTGGAACACCGGCACGCGCAGCGTTTCCGCAGAGCGCCTAGTCGTGGAAACCGCGAGGTCTAACCTCCGTGGCAGTGCGCGCTATGCATTGAATGCCGTGCCGGTGTGGGAAGTCCGGCTTGATTCCGCTGGAATCCAAGCGGCTGACTTGCTGGCGTGGTATCGCGCGTTCGATCCGAATGTGAACAACGCGATTGCGGCGGAGCAATTCTTCACCGGCGCGATTACGCTGCGCGGGTGGCCGCTGGAGGTTGACGAAGCAGCTTTCTCCAGCCGCGGCGGAGCATTGCGGATTCCCGGATTAGCCGCGCCTCTGCGAATCGGCGCGTTCCAGGGCGGGCGCCAACGGACAAGTCTGGATGTCGAGCCAGTTCGCATCTTCTACGCAGCGCCTGAACGCAGCGAAGGGGGGACGTTGACGGCTGCAACAATGGCGAAACGCAGGAGCGCTGCTGAAAGCAAAGGCGCGCTGGAGATCGGCTTCACACATGATCTCAGCAAGCGTGCGGGAGAAGTGAGCATCGACGGCCGAATGGAAAACGTGGAGGATGTGCTGAGCGTAATGTCGGCGCTGGGACGGCCAATGAATCACGGGTGGGAATTGACTGGCCCTGTGTCGGCTAACCTGCACTATCAGTGGGACAATGTGGCCGCGACGAGGGCTTGGAGCGGCCACGTCGACATGAACAAAGCGACGTTACAGGTTGCCGGACTTAACCAGCCGCTGCAGTTGAACAAGGCGCGACTGGATTGGCGCGATGGACTTCGCAGCGCCAGCGTGGCAGACGTAGAAGGGTTCGGCGCCACTTGGTCCGGACAGCTCGCGCAAGCTGGCGTCGATGCGGATGGCAGCGCAAAATGGAATTTTCAACTTCATGCCAATCATTTGGACGCTGCGGACCTTGATCGCTGGATGGGCCCGCGCGCAAGGCCCGGCTGGCTGCAACGTCTCCTGCCGTCCCTGCTCGGCGGAAGCACGGTAAATCCCGCGGCCAGCGAACTTTTGCGCCACGTGAACGCGGAAGGTGAACTGCGCGTCGACGAATTTACGTTGGAGAAGATCAAGCTCGGCCAAGTGCGCGCCATCGGCGCGTTGCACGATTTGCATCTGGAGTTGCGACAAGCCGAAGGTCGCTGGGCCGGCGGGCGGTTGCGTGCTAGAGTGCGTGCTGCGTTTTTGCCGCGGCCGTCCTACGATGTGACCGCGGAAGGCGACCGCGTAGATCTGCGGCAAATTCCCGCTCCTGGCAATTTGCCGGAGCGCTTTTCCGGACTCGCTTCGGGAACTGTGCATCTCACTACGCAAGGCGTGGGCCGAGACGAACTGCTGCAACACCTGGCTGGCAAGGGCGAGCTCAAACTGCGAGACGTCGAATTTCGCGGTTGGGATGTGGACGCGAGTATGGCTGATGGCGCGCCGCACGAAGGCGCATCCCGCTGGGCTTCCGGGCAGGGTACGTTCCTGGTGCGCGATCGCGGCATCGTTTTTCCCGGGTTGCGCCTTGATGGCCCCTCGGAGATGACTTTGCTCAAAGGCACGCTGAGCTCTGTGCAAGATTCCGATTTGACCTTGCAAACTCTGATTGACGATCAAACCGGTTCCAGTCCGCCAGAACAAGGTTATGTGCTGAAGATTTCTGGTCCGCTGGATGTGCCGAAGATTTCGATAGAGCGTCTCGTTGCGCATCGCCCGGCAGATTAGGTGCGCGCGGAAAAGTTTTCGGTTTCGTTCGGGACAACAAGCATTCGGAGATGAAGATGAAAAAGTGCGTTTTGCTTCTGCTTCCGGTGGTGTGGTTTGTGCCGGGCGCCTGGGCGGAGAAGAGCGTCACGCTGGAAGAACTGATGAGCGCGCCGTTTCCCGAGAATTTGACGGCCGCCAAGACGGGCAATCGCGTCGCCTGGACGTTCAATCAGGAAGGGAAGCGCAACATCTGGGTTGCGGAAGCACCCTCCTTCGCAGCGCGCAGGCTCACCCCGTATCTCGAGGACGACGGCCAGCCGATCTCTGATGTGAATTTCTCGTTCGACGGGAACGCCATTGTCTACGTTCGCGGGGAAGGGAAGAATGCCGCAGGTCAATTCCCCAATCCCACTAGCAATCCCGCTGGAACGGAGCAGACCGTTTGGAGCGTGGCCTGGAGCGCCGGCGTGCCCAGAAGAGTCGATGCCGGCGATTCGCCGAAAATTTCCGCGAAGGGGGTCATCGCCTATGTACGCGATGGGCAAATCTGGATCGCTCCATTAGACGGAGGTGAGAAGCCCAAGCAACTGATCGTGCGCGGCCAGAATCATTCCGAGGAATGGTCGCCCGACGGCTCGCAGTTGGTCTTCGTCTCCACGCGCGGCGATCATAGCTTCATCGGCCTCTATAATGTCGACGCGAAGACAGTGCGTTTCCTCGCTCCCAGCGCCGATACCGACAGCGATGCGGTCTGGTCGTTGGACGGCAAGCGCATCGCGTTTGTGCGGCGGCCTGCCGAGGCCCGCGATACGCCCGCAGGCTACTTTCTTCAGCCTGATAAGCCGCATCCCTGGGCGATTTGGGTCGCGGAGGTCTCTTCCGGGCCCACGCGGGAAATTTGGCACAGCAGCGCGTCGCCTGAAGGTTCCTATCCGTACATGGCACGCGACACCGGCGGCGGAGTGATTCGCTGGGCCGGTGACAATCATTTGCTCATTGCCTCCGAAGAAGACGGCTGGCAGCATCTCTATTCGCTTTCTGTTGAAGGGGGCGCGGCGCGCCTGCTTACCCCGGGCCGCTGTGAAGTCGAACAGTGGTCCCTCAGCCCCGATCGCAGAACTGTACTGTTCAATTCGAACTGTAGCGACGTTGATCGCCGGCACATTTGGTCTGTCGATCTAAGCGGAGGTCATCCCGGGCAATTCACCAGCGGCGAAGGTAACGAGTGGAGCCCCACAACACTGAGCGACGGACAGACTCTCGTCTACTTTGGATCGGACGCGACTCATCCCGCGCGTCCGCTTGTCGCCCGGCTAGCTGCGGATCGCAACACGCTAGCATTGGGGGCTGAAACTTGGCCGGCCAATTTCCCTTCGCAGCAGTTGGTCAGGCCGCAGCAGGTGATTTTTCATGCTGCCGACGGCCTGGAAATTCACGGCCAGCTTTTTCTTCCAGCCAATGCAAAAGCTGGCGAGAAGCAGCCGGCGTTGGTTTTCATGCATGGCGGTCCGATCCGGCAAATGCTGCTGGGCTGGCATTACATGTATTACTACGCGAATTCCTACGCGATGAATGAGTATCTGGCGAGCCGCGGATACGTTGTGCTCTCCGTGAACTATCGCAGCGGCATTGGCTATGGTCGCGCCTTTCGCGAAGCTCCGGGCCGCGCCGGCCGCGGCGCCACCGAGTACAGAGACATCGTGGCCGCGGGAAAATATCTGCAGGGCCGCCCCGATGTCGATCCTGCACGCGTCGGTCTCTGGGGCGGGAGCTATGGCGGATTCCTCACCGCCATGGGTCTCGCTCGCAATTCCGATATTTTCGCTGCAGGCGTCGACTTCCACGGGGTCCACGATTGGCCGACCGACAATTGGGACGGCAAAAACATTCCACCGGAGTTGACCAAGCTCGCTCACGAATCTTCTCCAGTCACTTCCGTGGACACGTGGAAGTCTCCTGTGCTCTTCATCCACGGCGATGACGACCGCAACGTGTACTTCGCGCAAACGGTTGATCTCGTCGCCCGCCTGCGCGCCCGCGGCGTAGTTATCGAGCAACTCGTCTTCCCGGATGAGGTGCACGATTTTCTGCTGCATCGCAACTGGCTCGCGGGTTATCGTGACGCCAGCGATTTCTTTGACCGTCGCCTGAAACAGCGCAGCGACCCGAGCAACGCGACTGTAAAAACGAAGTGAGCTTGGCGGTGGCTGGACATTGATGGATGACACTCGCAATCTGGCGCGTCGCGCGAGGGATTACGCCTCCGTTTATGGCTCGATCGCTTTGCTCGCCGCCTGCGTTTGCGGCGCGAAAGGCCGCACGGAGCGCGTCAATCTTTTCCCACGATTGCAAGCCGGCCAAACCTTGGCATACCAGATCAGCTATCACAGCGACAAACACGTCAAGACGGAGAGCCCGGTGATCGTTGCCGCTCCCGATGATTCTGGCAAAGTTGACGTCAATGCCTTGCTGCGTCTCGAAGTTCTCGGTGTTCAAGCGCGGGGTGACCGCGGAGTCGTTCACGTGCGCACAAAATTTGAAGTGCTCCGGTCCGATTCTCATTTCAAGGTTCCCAACATCGAGCCGCCCGCGCCTCAAGTGCAAAAACAAGATTCCAACGGAAAATTTATCGAGTTTACGATTCTTCCGGACGGCCGCCTCGATCAAGTCACCGGGCTCGACGCGCTTTTCCCCGAACAACAACAAACCTGGCAGGAGTGGGCCTCCCGCTTTCTGCTCGCCGCAGGATTCCGCACCACAGGAGTCCGCATCGCGCAAAAATGGAATTCCGAAGAAGCTGAGACATCTCCTTCACCCATCGCCGGCCTTCGCTGGATGCGCGAGTCCACCTACGTCCGTGATGAGCCCTGCCGGGCTGTGCAGCTGACTGTGCAAGGCAGCGTCGCCCCATCAGATGGCGAGCCGGGACGCTGCGCAGTGATTCTCACCACCGCCGTACTGAAGCAGGATTTCAACAAGAACGTGACCCCGCAGGATTTCAAGCTCCACGAGCTACGTACTGCAGGCACCGCCCACGGCACCAACCACATCATCACCTACATTTCCTTGAAAACCGGCATCCCCATCCGCGCCACCGAGGAAGCCTCTCAGCAAATGAACGTCACCGTGGCCAAAGCCGACGGCTCTAATCGCGTTCATTACGACGTAAGCGCTAAGAGCCATTCCGAAGTGTTGCTGGTTTCAGAGACTCCGCTCAATATTCCTTGATAACGTCGGGAGCGATTAGCCATGTCGGACCGCGTTTTCGATGAGCTACTGCGAGGCAAAGGTGCACATGCCGATCCTGTCGCGAGTATCGAGGATCTTTCGGCTGCTTAGCCTCCTCGCGCCAGTGGCGATACTTCGTGACCTCTTTGCGATTTGCGCTGCGGGGTATAATGGAGGTTTCATCAGGGACCATCGGGCCAGCAGGAGAGTTCTCTCGTGAAATTCAAGTTGCGCAGCAACTACCAGCCGCGAGGCGACCAGCCCGCCGCCATTGATCAGCTCGTGCGTGGCGTAGAAGCGGGCGAAAAGCACCAGGTTCTTCTCGGCGTCACCGGATCCGGCAAAACCTTCACGATGGCCAAGGTCATTGAGGCCGTAAACCGTCCCGCGCTGGTCCTTGCCCATAACAAAACCCTCGCCGCGCAGCTCTACCACGAGTTCAAAAGCTTCTTCCCGGAGAATGCCGTCGAATATTTCGTCAGCTACTACGATTTTTATCAGCCGGAAGCTTACGTTCCCTCCGCCGACGTCTACATCGAAAAAGAAGCCACCATCAACGACGAGCTCGACAAGCTGCGCATGAGCGCCACCCGCTCGCTTTTCGAGCGCCGCGACGTCATCATCGTCGCCTCCGTCTCCTGCATCTACGGTCTCGGCTCACCCGAAGCGTATTACGGCATGCTAGTGATGCTCGAAAAAGGCCAGCACACCTCGCGCGAAGCCCTTCTCCGCCGTTTCGTCGATATTCAGTACGACCGCTCGGAAGACTTGCGCCGCGGCACTTTTCGCGTTCGTGGCGACATGATCGAGATTTATCCCACTTACGAAGACAACGGGTATCGCATCGAGATGTGGGGCGAGCAAATCGACGCGCTGCGCCAGATCGATCCCCTTACCGGCGAGGTCCGCGCCGGTCAGGAAGATTTGACCCGCGTACCCATCTACCCCAAGACACACTATGTCATGCCCGCCGAGCAGCGCGAGCGCGCCATCGTCGGCATCTATGAGGAACTCGAATGGTGGAAAAAAGAGCTAGAGCGGGCCGGGAAATTCGTTGAAGCGCAGCGCCTTACGCAGCGCACTCTCTTCGATATCGAAATGATGCGCACCATCGGCTACTGCCACGGCGTTGAAAATTATTCACGCCATCTCAGCGGCCGCTTGCCCGGAGAAGCTCCCCCCACTCTGCTCGATTATGTCCCGCAGGATTATTTGCTCTTCGTCGATGAATCGCACCAAACCATTCCGCAGGTCCGCGGAATGCACGCGGGCGACCGCTCGCGCAAAGAAACGCTCGTGAACTACGGCTTCCGCATGCCTTCCGCTCTCGACAATCGCCCGCTGACCTTCGAAGAGTTCGAGCACCGCGTGAACCAAGCTTTGTACGTTTCCGCCACGCCAGGTCCTTACGAGCTGACGAAATCCGGTGGCCTGTTTATCGAGCAAGTGATTCGCCCCACAGGCCTCGTCGATCCTGAAGTGGAGATTCGCCCGGTGAAGGGCCAAGTTGACGATTTACTCGAGGAAATTCGCCTCCGCGCCGAGCGCAACGAGCGCGTCTTGGTCACCACGTTAACCAAACGCATGGCTGAAGACCTTTCCGAATACTTCACTGAAATTGGAGTGCGTTGCCGCTACTTGCATTCTGAGGTCGAAACACTCGACCGCATCAAAATCCTGCGCGACCTCCGCCGCGGCGAATTTGATGTCCTTATTGGTATCAATCTTCTGCGCGAAGGTCTGGACCTGCCCGAAGTCTCTCTCGTCGCCATTCTCGACGCCGACAAAGAAGGTTATCTCCGCAGCGCCACCTCGCTCATCCAAACGATGGGCCGATGCGCCCGCCACATTTCCGGCCGCGCCATTCTGTATGCCGACACGCGCACCGGCTCTATGAACCAGGCCATCAGCGAAACCAATCGCCGCCGCGACAAGCAATTGGCCTACAACAAGGAAAACGACATCACGCCCGAATCCATCGTTAAGTCCGTGGACATGGAACTCGCACGCATCGTCGAGGCCGATTACGTCACTGTTCCCATCGACGACACAGCATTGGACGCCGCCACCGCCAACGTCAAAAACGAGCAGCAGCTCGCCGAATTGTTGAAACAGCTCGAAGGCCAAATGCGCGAAGCCGCCAAAAAATTCGAATTCGAGAAAGCTGCCCAGCTCCGCGACCGCATCCGCAGTTTGAAGCAGCGCGACCTCTCCGGTTTGTTTTCCGCGGAAAAAGCATCAGCAGCCTCCTGACGGAGATATACGTGCCGCTAAGATTTCACACCACGCCGCGCTTTAGTTCCTCCAGCGGGTAAAAGGTGCCGCGCCACGTAACTCCGCGGTGCCACAGCGTAACTGCCGTCGACCTCAACATCATGTAGCAAAACAGCACCGCCCCAATCGGATGAGTCAAGGCATAAAGCGGTGAAACGCGCATTACGATGTTCACCCCAACGTGAAATGCAATCGCAATTCCGACCGCAATCGCTGAAAGAACACGAATCCAGCCGTGCGCCAAAAATACCGCGATAAACGGCGCCACATTCGTCAGTAGCAATCCCGCTACGGACAAAACTACGAACGCTAGGCTGTAGCCTGCGCTGGCAAAAAAATTCTTGGTCACCCCGCGCACGATATTCCCCACCCCTGCGTGCCACCGCACCACGACCGCATCCTGCGCGACGCCTACGCAGCTCCGAAATCCAGCTTGCTTCACGATCTTTCCCAGCTTCATGTCATCGACCACTTCCATTGCCAGCCGAAGATGCGTGCCCGCCGCCTCGTACGCCGCGCGCTTTACCAGTTGAAACGCCCCCACGCCAACATACGCCCGCGAATGCGGATTGCCGACTCGATACGGATCCGTCGCCAAGTGAAACGCCATGCCGAAAAAAGTAAGCAGGGTCGTTTCCCAGAACCCGTGCATCTCCACGTCGCCAAACAATGTCAGATGACTAGCCGACCGTTCTTTCAGGAGGCTGACCGCGCGCCGCAGCACGTCGGGTGCAAACCGCACATCCGCATCGGTGAATAGCAGCCACTCTCCGGTCGAAGCCTCATAGGCCTTCTGCAAGGAATGCGGTTTTCCCAGCCAGCCAGGCGGCAGCGCCTCAACATGCACGACGCGAAGCCGCCCGTGCCCACGTGCAAATGCATCTAGAATTTTTCCGGTTGAGTCCTGCGACCGGTCATCCACCGCGATGATTTCAAGGTTAGGATAGTCCAGGGCCGCAAGCGTGGCCAATGCCGCCGGCAACTTTTCTTCTTCGTCCCGTGCCGCAAAAATCAGCGATATTCGCGGGCACTCAGCGTTCTCGGCAGGAGCACAATCCTTGATCCGCGGCAGCCGCAGCGCGCCGTAGGCCACGCGCAGCCCATGAGAAATCCAGAAGAAGGCGATCAGTCCAAAGAGCCAGACGCTTGCGACGTGCTCGATGTTCGCTGTCGGAATTGGTGTCAATGCTCGCCTCGCGGTATCCTAGCACGAGACAGGAAACACAATTGAATCAGCAATCCAGGTGAAAGCATTTGAAAATCTCCATTGAAAGCAAGACCCTCGCGAATGGACTAAAAGTGGTCATCGCGCCCGACACTACTGCACCGGTCGTCACCGTCGGCGTGTACTACAAAATCGGCTTCCGTCTCGAGCCGCGCGGCCGCAGCGGCTTCGCGCATCTCTTCGAGCACATGATGTTCCAAGGCTCCGCCAATGCCCCCAAGATGCAACACATTAAACTCATTAATTCCAGCGGCGGCACGCTCAACGGTTCCACGCATTACGATGTCACCAACTATTTCGAATCCGTGCCCTCGAATGCGCTCGAGCGCGTCCTGTGGCTCGAGGCCGACCGCATGCGCGCCCTCAAGGTCGATGACGAAAATCTCCGCAACCAGCGCGACGTCGTAAAGGAAGAAGTCCGCGTCAACGTCTTGAATCAGCCGTACGGCGGATTCCCCTGGCTCGACCTTCCGCCCGTTGCTTTTCGCAATTGGGCCAACGCGCACAATTTCTACGGTGATTTCGCCGATCTCGACTCCGCCAGCCTCGCCGACGTGCAATCTTTCTTCAAAACCTATTACGCCCCGAACAACGCGGTTCTGCTCATCCTAGGTGACGTTAAGCCGGACGAAGGCCTTGCCCTTGCCCAAAAATATTTTGACGACATTCCTGCCGGTGCCGAGCCACCCTTCGCCGACCCTCGCGAGCCGGAACAGACCGAAGAGCGCCGCGGCGAAGTCGAAGAAAAATTCGGCACGCTCCCCGCTCTGGCCATCGGTTACACCGTTCCTCCGCGCCGCACAACGGACTGGTGCGCGATCGCTCTGCTCGACCAAGCCCTCCATGGCGGCCGCGCCGGGCGGATGTACCGCCACCTCGTACTCGAAAAGCAGGTCGAAGACATCTTCGGCTACAACGGCCCAACACAAATGGTCACCAAAATCCTGCACAAGCCCGAATTCACCAGCGACGCCACGCTGGCCGAATTCGATTCTGTCATTTGTGACATCCAACAAGACGGCATCACGCAAGACGAGCTCGTCCAGCTGAAAGTAAAATTTCGCTCTGACTATTACTCCACGCTGGAAGGCGGCCATGGCGGCATGCCTCGCTATGGCCTGATGCACCTGCTCGCCTGTTTTTCGCTTTTCGATAACGAGCCGCAGCTAGTCAACATAGTTCTCGACGGCTTCCTCGCCGTCAAGCGCGAAGACATCCAGGCCGTCGCAAAAAAATATCTCCGCAACGATAAACGGGCCATCGTCTTCCGCCGCCCGGCAAACGCTCAAGCACAGGAGGCCGCATAATGGCCACTCGCGCCGCAGCCGAAATGCCCGCCAGCGTTCCGCCGCTTTCCGACGAGCGCCAGGTCGCCTGGCCCAAGCGCATAAAAGCGCGCCTCGCCAACGGACTGGCTGTCGTCCTCGTAGAATCGCACACTATCCCCAAGTTTCACGGGGAGCTTTTCTTACGCTCGGGCAATGCTGCAGCCAGCCAGCACGCACCTGGCCTCGCTGAAATGACCGCCACCGTTGTGCGCACCGGCACTGCCAAGCGTCCCAGCCGCCAAATCGAAGAAGATCTCCGTCGCCTCGGCGCCGATCTGTCCTCCCACGCGGGAGCCGACAACAGTGCCATCGCCTTCGCCGGCCTCTCCGAGCTCGCCGAGCCGTTGCTTGAACTCGTCAGCGAGTTAGCGCGCGAAGCCGCCTTCCCGGAGCCCGAATTCGAACGCGAGCGCCGCCAAAGGCTCGAAGAAGTAAAACTAGATCGCACCCAACCTGGCTTCCTCGCCAGCGAGCGTCTGCGCAAAGTTCTCTTCGGCGCTCATCCCTACGCGCACGTCGCACCCACGGAAGAACAAGTCGCCGCTTACAAGCTGGGCGATCTTCTCTCTGTCTATCGCGATTTCTACACGCCGGAAAACGCGATGGTCTTGATGGTCGGTGATTTTGATTCCGCCGCCATGCTGAAGACCATTGAAAAAGTTTTTGGCGCTTGGACTGGAAAGAAGCCAGCCATTCCGGCTGCGCCAGAGCCCGTAAAGCCTAGCGGCCGCCGCGTCCACCTTGTGCATGTACCGGGCGCAGTGCAGGCGCAAATTCTCGCAGGATGCCACGCCATCACTCGCAAACATCCCGACTGGATCAAGCTCGCCCTGACCAACAGCCTCTACGGCGGCGCTTTCAATTCGCGCCTAGTGATGAATATTCGTGAGGATAAAGGCTACACGTACAGCCCGCGCAGCAGTGTCAATCCCCTGCGCCAGTACGGTTACTTCTCCATTTCCGCTGCTGTGCGAAGCGATGTGGTAGCCGCTTCGCTCACCGAAATTTTCTACGAGCTCGACAAGCTTCGCGCCCTCCCGGTCCCTGAGCCCGAGCTAGCCGATGCGCGCAACTACGTCAGCGGCGTTTTCTCCCTGGGCCTCGCCACCCAAGACGGTCTGCTCTCGCAACTTGCTACCGTGGCGCTCAACGACCTTCCCGACGATTACCTCGAAACCTATCGCGAAAAAGTCCGTATCCTCACGCCAGACGATCTACTCTCCACCGCGCGAAAATATTTCGACTCCGCAAACATGCAAATCATAGTGGTCGGCGACCGCACGCAAATCGAACCGCAAGCTGCCCTCTTCGGCGACCTCGATGTCTACGACGCCCATGGCAAACGCCTCAACTAGTTGCGTATGTTATTTACTTGGGTAGCTATCTCTGGTAGTATTTTGCTGTCATGGAGCGCCTCAAACTGCGGGTTCGGCTCTCTCTCTTCTTTCTGGCCATCTGCTTCGCCTTCGCGGCAGTGGCGGGGGCTGCCAAGAAACCGCCGCTCAAGCCTATCAACATCAACACCGCCAACTCTGAAGAGCTCCAGCAAGTTCCCGGAATCGGTCCCGCCACCGCCGAAAAAATCCTCCAGATGCGCAAGTCCTACGGCGCTTTCAAAAGCGTCGACGACCTGCTCTCCATCAAAGGTCTCGGCAAAAAGCGCCTCGAAAAGATGCGCAAATATCTGACCGTTAGCAAAATACCAGCCAGCAAGCAGCCGGCAAAGAGCTCAGCCCCCGCAGCCGCCGAAACCGAGGCTCCGCCCAACTAGGTTCTTCTCTGCGCCAACGCTGCGCTCTCCGCGTCTTTGCGTTAGATTTTGTTGTTTAGAATGCTTGGTGTGTTGGGTGGCGCGATTCCACGCGCAGCGGCACTTGGTCCGCGATGCGGATCCCGTAGCCTTCGAGAGCCACGACTTTCTTTGGATGGTTAGTCAGTACGCGGATATCTTTGAGTCCCAGATCGATCAAAATCTGCGCGCCAATTCCACTTTCGTGCTGCACCATGCGCTGCCGCGCCGGTTCGCGGTCCAGTTGTCCACGCGAATGAAAATGAATTTGCGGCAACACGCCTGGTTCCTCGCTCACCTCAATCCCAAATCCTCGCCCAGTGTGGTGCAAGTACAAGAACACGCCGCGATCCTCTTTCGCAATCGCTTCGAGCGACCTTGCCACCAACTCCGCGCAATCGCAGGTGATCGACCCAAAAACGTCGCCCGTCAGGCAATGGGAATGCACTCGCACCAGCGGCGCCGTCCCGGCTTCCAGATCTCCCCGCGCCAGCGCCACATGCTGGTCGTGGTCGACGTCGCTCGAATATGCGATCATCCGAAACTCGCCGTAGCGTGTTGGCAGCACGGCCTCCGCCACGCGCCGCACGTAGCGCTCGTGCTGCATGCGGTAGCGGATCAGGTCTGCCACCGTCAGCATCTTCAGATTGTGCTGCTTGCAAAATTCCACGAGCTGCGGTACGCGCGACATCGTGCCGTCTTCATTCATGATTTCGCAAATCACGCCCGCGGGAGTCAGCCCGGCAATGCGCGCCAAATCCACGCTCGCTTCGGTTTGCCCGGCGCGCACGAGCACACCGCCATTCCGCGCCCGCAGCGGAAAAATATGCCCGGGCCGCGCCAAATCCTGCGGCTTTGTCTTCAAGTCGACCGCTGTCAGAATCGTCATCGCGCGGTCCGAAGCGCTGATCCCGGTGGTGACTCCCAGCCGGCCGTCGATCGCCTCGCAAAACGCCGTTCCGTGTGCGGAAGTATTGATTGGGGACATCAGCGGCAGGTGCAGTTCGTCGCAGCGCTCCTCCGTGAGCGGAAGGCAAATCAGTCCGCGCGCATACTTGGCCATGAAATTGATGGCTTCCGGCGTAATCTTCTCCGCCGCCATGGCCAAGTCGCCTTCGTTTTCGCGGTCTTCGTCGTCAACAAGGACAATCATTCGGCCCTGCCGAATCTCCTCCACCGCCTCTTCCACGGTCGCAAAGTCAGGTCTCATCTCTCTCATATTATCGAATATACCATTAGTTTGCGTTCAAGCGGATCAGTGCCTGCGCCCTCGCGGACGACAGGCACGTGCGACTCAGTCCGATTGGCCCCCTTCCACTACCAGGACGTGACCGGTGACCACGTTGGAAGCGTCGGCGGCCAGGAAAACGGCTGCTCCCTGCAAATCGTGGTCGTTGCCGAAGCGGTTTGCGGGATTCTGCTGAGTGACGCGTCTTTGTTTTTGAAGGCATTTTGGTTCAAGGCGTGTCGGGGGAAAACGCCTGCAACCGTTAGTGGCCGCGAGGTGCACGACGCTTCTCCAAAGGGGGGCGCAGTACGACAAGGATGATCAAAACAAGTACGACTCTGGCCGGTGGGAAAACCAAGAAAGTAGGCTAGAATCGAAGGTCGCATGTCGGGGCGTAGCGCAGCCTGGTAGCGCGCCTGCCTTGGGCGCAGGAGGTCCCGAGTTCAAATCTCGGCGCCCCGACCATTTTATATTTTGTTTTTTCTATCACTTAGAGATGATTGCTTTTTTGCTACTACCCCTGTGAATTTCTAGCAGACAGGAGGTCGGTTTTTGCAAGCCATTCAATCTCAATAACTTCGGCATACTATGAACAGGCAAGAACTCAAAAAGGCAGGGGTGCCATTCAGAAGTTGCTGAATTGACGTAAGTTAAAAGGAAGTCATGCGATGGGTGAGGGGAAAATTGAGGGGACCCTGCGCATTTCTCGTTCATCGATCTGGTCAAGAACAAATCGACGGCCCCGCCTCAATCGCGGATGACTTCAATCACAATGATGGCCCGCAGGCATCAGCGAGCACCACCGAAATCACCAACGCCGCGCCGAGACCTGCGCGCATCGCCTTCTACACAGTCCTCGCGGGCAAACAGGGTGGGATCGCCGGCCATCGCGTCATGAAGTCAAGGCTTCGCCCAGCGACCATATCGCCGCCCCGAGCAGGACCACGTCCTTTAGCAGAAACTGTCCAACCGCTCCCGAAAGAGCAGGAAAGCCACCGAGACTCGGCTCC
>WNFF01001008.1_pt1 | contig 22271 bp, 26 predicted proteins | sample 5400441 | NCBI WGS metagenome assembly WNFF01 (sample SAMN13153345, study PRJNA577476) | soil metagenome | isolation source: 120 cm saprolite under Douglas fir tree site 2 hole 3 replicate 1 | place: USA:California | collected 2015-04-18
GAAGATCATGACATTTCGCGATTGGCTCTTAGCCGAGGCGGCTGATGACACGCGCCGTCTCCGGAAGATGTTTGGTTCGAAATAATAATCTCATCGCAGGGCGGTCGCACTCCCTTACCGCTCCCGAAAGGTACCGCTGCTATCGACGACAAGAGATACCTCTTTTCCGTCCTTCATCGCCTTCGCTGCAATCCCTTCGGCGGTTGATTTGAGGTCTCGCACCTGGGTGTACCCCGCCTTCTCCAGCTTCCAGATTAACTCCTGCTCGGCTGCACTGACTTGCGAGGAGCCAGTGATGCTTTGGTTTGTGGGTGGGCGCGTCGACGGCGTTGTGCTTGGCTGCGCCAGCGCCGGTAACGCGATAGCGAGGAAAGACGCGACCGTACAAGCCGCGAACCGCCAGCTCATGATGCATTCTCCCGAGTATGCCAGGGCCTGGATGGCTCCGCACAATCAACCCACGTTCGGCAGGGTGGTTCCAGCTATCGGCGTTTTTGCTCCTGCGACAGTTGCTAGTTATCACATCGCAATATCCAAAAGACGCCGTTGAGAACGCGTGACCAGGTTGACATTTGCGCTGTTTCGGTACGTCATGTGTTTCTGGGGATTACCGCGATGACCCCGTGAGGCGGCAGCCAAATATCGCGTCCAAGCCCTCGACGACGAGGTGGACGCCATGCCGTCACCAACCGAGATTTCGGTAGCACAGCTATCCCGTATCATTGGCCTGCCCGGCGCACCGATGCTCGTCGACGTTCGTCCATGTGATGACGGAGGTTCAGGCCGGCACTTGTTGCCGACAGCCCGGCAAATGAAATCCCAAACCGTCGCGACCTGGGCACACAATTTTTCCGGCCGACGCGTCATCGTCTATTGCCAGGACGGCGGCAATGTCAGCCAGGGAACCGCCGCTTGGCTTCGGCATGCTGGCATCGACGCCCAGACGCTTGAAGGCGGGTTCGAGGCATGGTGCAAAGCCGACCAGCCGCATTTGTGCACGGACCGGCTCCCGGAACGCGACGAAGCCGGCCGAACGACTTGGGTCACGCGAGCGCGGCCGAAGATCATTCGAATTGCCTGCCCATGGCTGATCCGCCGTTTCATCGATCCGACCGCCGTAGTCCTTTACGTGGCGCCGTCGGAAGTGGCAGCCGTTGCCAAGCGGTTCGCGGCAACTGCATTCGACAGCGGAGACGGCATCTGGAACGATCGCGGTGACGCCTGCACGTTCGACGTGATGCTCGGGGAATTCAACCTCAAGACCGAACCCTTGTTGCGTCTGGCGGCGATCATTCGCGGCGCCGATACCGGGCGGCCCGATCTGACGCTTCAGTCGGGAGGGCTGCTGGCGATCTCGCTCGGCTATTCCCGCATGTTCAGGGACGATGTGGCCCAGCTCGATGCCACGATGCCAGTCTACGACGCGCTGTACCGCTGGTGCCGCGACGGGACCGAAGAGACGCACGGCTGACCGTCTGCGCCGACGCTTCGTCCAACACCAATCCACTACACAATAAGGGAAGGGGCACGTCATGAGTTCAGCTGTTCCGTTCGATCTCACCGTTTTCCTGCTTGGTACATTCGCCGCCGCCTTTGTAACCGGACTCGCAGGCTTTGCATTCGGCATGGTCGCCGCCGGTATCTGGCTTTTTGCCCTGACGCCCGTGCAGACAACGACGTTGATCGTCGCCTACGCGCTGCTGGTGCAGGGCTACTCTACCTGGCGGCCGCGGCGGACAATACTTCCGTCGCGGCTTTGGCCTTTCGTCGTCGGAAGCGCGGTCGGAATTCCCGCAGGCATCGTCGTTCTTGAATTTGCATCGGCCGTGCACTTGAGAACGGGGGTCGGCCTGCTGTTGATCGCCTTCAGCGTTTACAATCTGCTGCGACCGAAAATGCCGGACTTGAAAAGTGTGGGGCGGGCAGGGGATGCGGGCATTGGATTCCTCAACGGCGTGCTCGGTGGCGCAACCGGGCTCGGTGGTATTCTCCCGACCCTGTGGTGCGTATTGCGCGGCTGGCCCCGTGACGAACATCGCTCGGTATCACAGCCAACCGCAGTCGCAACTTTCGCCATATCGCTACTGGCCTTTGGTGGGATGGGGCTGGTTACACCCGAAACGACACGGCTGTTCTTGATCGGCCTGCCGGTGCTTGTCGCCGGAACGCTGCTCGGTTGGTCGCTCTACGGCAAACTGGATGAGATCGCATTCCGCAAGGTCGTGCTCGTTTTACTCTTGGTTTCCGGGCTGGCGATAGTCGCCACGGGCCGGTGACTTCCGAAGCTGGCTTAGCTCTTGGCAATCGCGGTAAGAGATTGAAGGGCGATGACTGTTCTAAGGATAGTTCAGATATGACAAGAAGCTTTATCAGTGGCCGGCAAGAGGACTCGGAATAAGCTTCCGTTCCGCTCGTCGCTTGCAAGCCCTATTCGTCCGCCGTTTGCCTCGACTGCCCAGCGCGCGATCGCGAGACCCAGCCCGACACCACCGCCTTCGCTGGAGCGGCTGGCGTCCACGCGGTAAAAGCGCTCGAATACAAGAGCCCGATGCGCAGCGGGAACTCCCGGCCCCGTGTCCTGGACCTCGATCGCTGCTTCCCCGGATTGCATCGTTTTGAGATCGACGGTGATGGCGCCGTGAGTCGGCGTGTACTTGATCGCATTGTGAATCAAATTCGTGAGGGCATGTCGCAACAGTGCGGCGTCCCCCACGGTATGAACCGGCGCGTGAGCTAGGATGGTCAGGCTTTGCAGTTTTTCCTCCGCCAGTACGCGCAGCTGATCGGTGACATTTCGTGCCAACTCTCCGAGCTCCAGAGTCTCGCGCGCCGGCTTGATCTTTCCCGAATCAAGTCCCGACCGAAGCCAAATTCGAGATGGAGGACGGCAAGCTCATGCTGTCCATTTACACATCGGCCAAGGGCTTCGATACAGCCGCCGAGGACAATTCCTTCAACGAGTACAGCGGCGAGGCGTCCGTTCCCTGGGCTCCAGGGAAAGAAGTGTTTGCCGACGCCGCGCATATTGCCCGCTCGGCGCACACGTTGCTGTCCATGACCAAGATAACGATCCCGGCGATCATTCAAAAGGCCTCGCCGCAAGGCACGGTCTTTTCGGTGAAGGAAAAGGTACGCAACGGCAAACCTGTTTTCGAGGTCATGACCGCGCGGGGCAACACGGTCAAGGTCATCTCTTATGACCTTGTGACCGGCGAATCCGCGGCCGACTGATTCAAAGGAGGCTCCGACGCGCCGCTTTCGCTTGCCTGATCCGGCGGAAGCGGCGCGCCCGCGAACGGGTTTCATCATCGTAGCCCAGTGCTGAACCTGCCCACGCCATGTTCATTTCAGCCGTTGCCATTGCAGGTGGCTGTGGTTGGGACCTCACCAATGGTCGCTTGGCAAGGCCGTTCGATCTATCCAATTCGTATTGGATCGTCTGTTCGAAGGCGACTTCGATGAAGCCAAAGATACGACTTTCCGCGATTGGCTTTCAGCCGAAGCGGCCGACGACGCACACCGTCTCCGCGAAGATGCTTCTTTACGAATAGTCATCGAGCGGCGCCATTCGTTTGTCCCTAGGCGACCTCGACCAAGGCGAAGGTCGCGACTTTTCGTGACTGGTTGCTAGCCGAGGCGGCTGACGATGCACGCCGTCTCCGGAAAGTATTTGCTTCGAAACCGCAATAATGGGCGCTGAACGCAAGCGGCACAAGGCTCGGCCGGCTAATAGTCGCATCCACCTCTTCTGCCATCTTCACTGTTCCATCGCAGCTCCCGACAAATCGAATCGCCCGCCGATGCCGGTTCGACGACCCTCGCGATACGCGACCCATGCAGCCGCAACATCCTGCACGCCACTGCCGCTCGAATCGAAGATTACGAGCTCGTCCTCGGTCATGCGCCCACGCTTTCGGCCTGCCGCGAGGTCGGCAAGTTCAGCATGGACTTGGTCCTTCGACATGGCCCCCGCACGCAGCGCGTGGTTGAGATCGCCGCCGGAAGCACAAGCCTCAATGTCATCCACAAGGATGCGCGCACGGCGCATGAGGGCCGGAGCAATCTCCTGCTTTTCGGGGTTGTCGGCACCGATGGCCGCAACGAAGCACCCCCTCAAGTCCAAATCATCGGTCAGGATCGGAGATTTCGACGTTGTGCAGGTGATACAAATGTCCACATCTCTTACCGCATCGCACACGCTCGGCGCCGGCGCCGCAGAGCACGTTGCCGTCGAATTTGCGCGCGCGAACGCTTCCGCACGTGCAGCGTCAACGTCAAACACCCGCACCGTTTCCAGGGGAAAAACCGCCTTGACGGCTTCGAGTTGATACCTGGCTTGGGCTCCGCAGCCAATGATGGCCACTCGCGTTGAATGCTTTCGAGCACCATATCCCGCTGCGAGTGCTGCCGTGGCCGCGGTTCTAATACCCGTCAGCGTAATCGACTCCAAAATCGCCAGCGGGCGGCCGTCCTTCGCGTCCGAGACCACGACCATACCTTGGATGGTCGGCAACTGTCGCAGCTTCCAGTTATCGGGAAGGTTGACGTTGACCTTTGAGGCGAATACGAGATGCGAGCCCGGCAACAGGCCGGATTTCACGTGAATAGAACCGCCGTCGATCGTGAAGGCGACCGAGCGGCCCTGATCCCCTTGGTTGTCGGCAAGCGCTGCATACGCTTCTCGCAAGGCCTCGATGACAACCTTCGGGTTGAGCAAGCGCCGCAGATCGTGACCCGACAGCAGCACAATCTCACTACGTGCAGGAGCAACGGATTGGGCCATAAGAGCCTCTCATTCTGGTACCAGGGCCTTCAATACTTCGCGCTATGCGACACGCCCCATCCTCTTCGCGCTAATGCACCCTGACGAGAGATCGATCGCTCTCTCGCGCCACCTCAACAAGATGTCTTCGGCGTAGATAGCCATAGCGCTTGCGCACGTCAGTTGAGTTACTTCGTTTCGCCATACGACACCTCGTCGAACAGCGTCACGCTGTCCGCCTTGGTCCATAGTCCCACTTTCCCGGCATCGGTGAATGTAGAGTCTTCAACTTCAAACAATTGATTGCCGTTGAAGGATACGCTGAAGCGCGAGGCTTTGATGTCGACACGCAAGCTGTGCCAGGTGTTCGCCGGCACCTTGACATCCGTTCCATAACCTCCCTTGCGGCCGACGATGTCGAGCGAACTGCGAACACCGTTGACGGTCTTGTAGAGAACGACATTGTCCTCAAGCGCATTGGCCCTGACCACATAATAGTTGTTGGCGTCTTTCGCCCGCCAAACAATTCCGGCCGCACGGTCCTCGGACCCCGCGATGGCCTTGAACTTCACCTCGACGAAGCCGTCCTTGATGTTCGTGTCGTTCTTCAGGATTAGAGGATAGGTGGCACGCCCGGATTGCCGCAGCACGGTCAGTTTTGACGGTGCCGTCCGATCGCTTTCGACCGTCCATTTCGGATCGCCCGATCCTGTGAGGGTCGATGTCCAACCCTCAGGGGTAGCCCCAATCTTGGTGCTCTCAAAACTAACTGCGTGGTTTGACATGTCATTCATCTCCAACAGGAAAAACGCGGCTGCGATAACGGCCCAGCGAACGTGCGGATGACGCATTTGCCCAGTGTCCTGTTTTCGAAGCTCGCAATACATCGCAGCAAATCTATTGCACGAAGGACATTCAGCCTATTGATCGACCAAGTCCTCTTGCGGGAATCCTCACTGCGCGGAGAGACGGGAAATCAACTTCTCAACGCGGCCGGTGATGAAGGTCCAGGCGATATCAAAATCGTCGCTGACCGCGGGGCACTCATCCCAACGCTCTTCCGGTTTGGAAGGCGCGAGCCGCCGACCGGCGTCGCAGGCGAACGACACGATCAAGCTGGTGTCAGAGAGGTGCTCGGCCGCGATCAGGGTGGGACGGTACTGACTGACATCGATACCGCGGCTCTTCATGCCGGCGACGACATTTCCAGGGACCTCGCTATCGGGTTCCGGTCCGGACGTGGTCGCGCGAAGTGGCAGGTTTCTCTCGATCGCGAGGCGATTGAAATATTCCGCCGCGATCAGGCTCTTGGCCGAGCCGTGCAAGCACACAAACGAAACCTTCTGCGAACTCATATCTTCTCCTTACTGTTATCTTTGCCGAATACGATTCATCCGTTTGCGCGAGGCGATGAGTTATCAATCCATGAAGTCGCCGTTCGGCTTGCCGCGCTTTACCATCTCGCCGCAATACGCATAGAGCGCGTCGTAGACGATCCACTCCGCCGCATTTTGCGCATGGTCGTCCTTGAAGCCGAGATGCCGGAAGCCTTCGGCGATAGCTTCGAGGCCCGGCCCCTCCGGCTGATGGTACAGCGTGTTATCGGTGTCGGCGCCGTTGACGATCCGCCCAAGCAATACCAGCGCGGGATCGCCGGTCAGTTTGTACTTTTTCAGGATAGCTTCGAACGAGCATTCCTTGCCGTGATGGCCAAGCTCGACGTCTTTGACATCGTAGGGAATTGCGTCGAGGCGCTTAGCCTCCGCCATCACCTTCTCTCCCGGCACAAACACGAACTCGGCGTCCTTATCGACGAACTTCTTGATGAGCCAGGGGCATGCGACGCGGTCAACTTTGACCTTTTCGCGGGTGATCCATTTCATGCTGAGTTCTCCTGTGCAGTTCTTGTGTCGGCGGACATCAGGTGTCCGAGAGGACGAGGATTCCGCCATGCGCGGGTGAAATTACGTAAAGCTGGTCCGGCACCACGAGCGCCGTCGTATGAGCGCCCGCGCCGGTCACGGTTCGCGTGCCACGGCCGTTGCGCGGGTCAATGGAGTCGACAAGCCCAGGCTCCCCGATGGCGACGTGAACCAGACCGGTTGCCGGGTTGAAAAATGTGACGTCGGGCGGGCCTCCGATCGGCCAGACGTTGGTGACTTCGCCCGAGGTACTGCTCATCTCGACCAAGGTTGAATCATCACAGGCAACATAAAGCCGACCCCTGGCATGATCGATGTCGAGACCGTGGGCGCCCGACGAGGGAACCTTCCAATGCGCCATCGCGCTGAGATCGGGCAGGTGCGCCACCAGCACCATCGAGGGCTCGCGGATGCAGAGAAACACCCGCTCGGCTGTGGCATCGGTGACGCACCAGCGCGGCCGTCCCGGCAGGTCGACCGATACATGGCTGTTATCGCTCAATCCGAAAAGCTGTAGCGTCGGCGTTTCTGTGTCATCACCGATGCAGGCCGCGATCGCGAGTCCGGATTGGGCTAGGATCACAGCGCCGTTCGGTCGGGCGCCGGTCTTGAAAATGGCTCCCGTTTTCAAGTTGCCGGCATCGAGCAACGCGACGCTGGCGCTGCCGCGGTTGGTGACCAGGATTTGTCCGTCGTCTGCGACGGCGCCGGCCACGCCCGGAAATCCCGGCAGCGTCGCAAGGTGCCTGCCGGCGTCGTGGTCGATCACCTCAACGCAATCGCGCGCGGTGTGCGCAATGAAGACTCGCCGGCTCTTCGCATCGAAGGCGGCGTGATCAAACTCGCTGCCCGCGGCGCCTGGTATAGCGATGGTTCCGGCTATTTTCAGCGGCATGACGACCTCACAGCGTTCCGCGCGCAATCTGTTGCGCTGAAAAAAATTGGAGAATGGGAGATAAGATAACCGGCCCGGGAATCGTCCACGCGCAATCTCCTCGAACATCGAGTGTTGCGCAGAGTTTGGACGGAGACCGTCTAATGGGGAGTCTGCATGTCCCCAGTTCAATCAAGCTAGTCCGGCGTGAGCGTCCTCGCAAGATCCATATCAGGAGCTGCGCAAGATCAATGCCGGCGTGCGACATCGCGTTCCAGTATCCAGCCATCAGTCGAGTGACCCAATTTTGAGACTTTCGAACAAGGTCATGCTGTCGGCCTGGGTCCACAAACCAACTTTGCCGGGAGGGCCCGGAAACCGCCTGTCGGTCGCGACAAAAAGCTCCCTGCCGTCGAAAAATACCGTGAGGCGGTCGTCTCTCGCCCCGATCCCAAGAGTGTGCCATGCTCGGCCCGACACATTGAACTCCATGCATCCGATCATCTCTCGCCTTCCCGCGACCACGCGATAAAGGTTCACGTTATTTTCGAGCGCGTTGGCGCGTACGGCGTAGTAATCATCAGACGATCTAAACCGGACGAATACGCCGGCGGCCTGATCGATCCTGCCGGAAATGGTCATGAAGCGAGTCGACACGTAGACGTCGCGCCCGGAGAAGGGACGGTAAATGGCAAACGACAAGCGAGTGTCAGCAGGCTCAGTATCGATCTGCGCCAATCCTCGACCGGCGTCGTTGTCAATCACCAACCATTCGCCCGACCTGCCGTCGCCCGAAGCGGCAAAATCAAAATCGTCAAGCCGTTTTGCTGTATCGAACGTGATCGCATCGGCCGGGCTGCGCGATGCCGTTGGGCCGCAAGCAGCCAAGAACATGCAAAGCGGCAGGTATTGAAAAACGCGCGGCTTCACGGCTTTGCTCGCGCGACGGGAGGCTTTGCCGCCTCGGGGGGCTGTTTAACCACCGCGACTCCCATTGCGCGTAACGCAATGAGAAATCCTTCCCTGACTTCCTCCTCGTTCCGGTAATAGACGGCGACCGAAGGTCCATCGGACAAATCGTTTCGGCAAGGTTCGATTTGTCCGGAACGACTTTGCCCCTCATCGGCGACGAGTTCGTCTGACTTCGCCAACTCCGCGGGCGACGGATCAATGTCAGCGGAGGTCCACTCGGAAGCAGACCGTAAGCGAAATTCGCTGGGGGGATTTGAAGGCTTGCTTTCGTCCATGTGCACATTACCTCGACAAGTCGAGCGTTGCACAGTTCTTGGACCGAAGCCTCAAGGGGAGACCGTACTTCCCCTGAGCACGTCATAATTCAGCAAGGCGACAAATGCAATAGCACTTTGTGAGCCTTAGTTCTGAAAGCTCACACCTATCATCGGCCCGCTGCGTACGATTCAGCCGGTCGCAGCCATCGAATTCGGGATCGCACATGAGGCTTGACCACCGCCCCAAACTGCGACGGCCCGCTCAATTGGACGATGTCACCGTATAGTCCGAGAAGTGCATGTAGCTGTCCGCCTTGGACCAGAGACCCACGCGGCCGGACACAGTGCCTGGTAGGGTGAATTCCAGATAGAGTTTGCCATCGAGATAACCCTCAACCTTGCTGCCGGAAACACGGACTTTGAGGTCATGCCATTGCTTGCTGGCAGCCGGCGTATTCCGAACCCAGGAAACCGATGACCGTTTTCCCTTTTCGAACTTCCACAGCACCAGATTATTCTCGAGACAATTCGCGCGAAGGGCCAGGTAGTCGCCGTTTGGCTTGAGGTTAAATAATATTCCGGCACCCTGATCGATACGGCCCGACAATCCTTCAAAGCGCACGGTGATTTCACCGCCGCGAAAATCCTCCACGTCCTTGGCGACCGTATAGGGGTAGTACGCATAAGCCTGGACGCGATCGAGAAATTCGCCATAGCGTTCACCGTAAAGCGCTCTTGCCTTATCAGCGATGCCGGCGGAGGATTGCCCTTCTTTCCATTGTCTCCCATCGACGGCTAAAACGTTTTTCCCGCCTTCACTTTCAATCCGCCAGATGCCGACGACAGCCACAAGCGCCTTTGGTTCCGCGCCAACCGTTTCATTCGAGAAGTCGATCTTTGTCGTCGGTTGTTCTGCTGCGGTAGGTTTTACCAAAAATGCGAAGCCGAAGGCGCATATTGCGATGGCTAGGATGCTTTTACTGATATTCATGACTGAACCTCCTTCTTGAAGCGTGCCTTGACTGGTTCGGGCAGACGTCGGCTCCGCCACCAAGCGAGAGCGATGAAGAGTGGCAGTCCGCAGAAAAACCATAGAAGAGCGACCTCGCCGTTGGCAGCCAGCGGATAGCCGGGGTAATCGGCTCCCGGAACGGATGCAGGAAGCGCGGTCGCCGCTAAGCGGTAGAGGAGAGGAAGAATCTCACGCGGACTGCTCGAGCGGCTGATGTCCGAGCGACCGCCATAAGTGTACTCGACCTCGCCATAGCTATCGTCGCCTGCATTGGTCGCTAGACTTTGGCGTCCGCCGGCCAGACGAATAGACACGTTCGGGAGCACCCGTTCGAGTTTCGCCAGCACATTGCGCTGCAGGTCGGCATAGCGCGGATCTTCCGGCGCCAGATGCACCGTTACGACTAAGGGCTCAGCCAACGTCGCGAGCAATCGCTGATCGGCAGCGGGAAACGAATTGCGTTGATCCTCTGTGACATCAACGGAGAATTTGATTTGCGTCGCCACGCCGAGGACGAGCGCCATCGCAAAAACACTTGCCGCTGAGCGCAAGATTTTGCTGCGAATGGAAGTTCCCGGCGGCAGCCAAACGGTCGCAAGTGCAGCGAAACCGCACAGCGCTGCGCCGATGCCTATGATAAGACCAACGGATAAGAGTCCCTGCTCGAACGTGCGCAACACCTGCGTCAGCGACAAACGGGCGACCCAATCGAGAATGCCGGGATGACCGGCCACCGTGAAGTCGAGCACCCACGAACCGATGGTAAAAGCGAGCGTAACGATCGCCGCGGTTGCTGCGCTCTCCGACACCGACGCCGCGAACAGCGCGATAGCGCCGATGAGGAGCCCGTAGAGAAGGTGTCCGAAAAGAAGGGTGGCAGTCTCCGGGCCAGACAAATGGCCGCCAAGTATTTTCCACATGGCAATTGCCGAAAGCGCGGGGACGCTTGAAAGCATCCACGCAGCGAGCACTGCCAGGAACTTGGCCGCAATCAATGTAGAGGACCGATACGGCAACTGGATCAGAAGACGCAGCGCGCCCGATTCCTTTTCCTGACCGAGCACACGAATCGCAACAAAAGGAAACAGGAGGGTAACGGCGACATAGGAGGCGCCGAGCGTAGGTACCAAAACGCCGTCCAGTGGCGACAGGCTGCTCGCAAGTACCGGTGACTGCAGCCCGGCGACGCTGGCCTCGCCATACAACGAAATAGCCTGGAAGAAGCTGTACCCGATCAACGGGCACATCAGCAGCAGCATCGTCCACAGCGCACGGCCACTGAGAATCTCCCACAGCTCCTTGACGAGCAGGGGCCTCAGACGGGCGTCTTGGACGCGGAATGTCTCATGTGAGAGCAAGAAAAATGTCCTCCAGCTTCCCGCTGGTGAGTCCGGTTCGCGCGCGAAGATCACTGAGCGTTCCGGCACCACGAACACGGCCATCGGCCAGCAGAATAAAGCGATCGCAAACCCGCTCGGCATCCATCAGTTGATGGATCGCAAGGACGAGGCTCCGGCCTTTAGCCGCCTCCCTGCGCAGCACACCGACGACGTCGCGAATCTGCCGGAGATCGAAACCATCGAATGGTTCGTCCATGAGCAGCAGCGGGTGAGGCGTGAGCAACCCCAGCGCCAATATGAGCCTTCGGCCGTAGCCCTTCGACAACGACTGCACGCGTTTGTGAAGAACCGGCGTCAGGCCCACTGATTCGACCGCATCCTCCACCTCATTTGTCGATCGCCGATAGACATCGGCAAAGAACGCCAAAACCCGAGTAACCGGTTGATCCTGATAAGGTCGCACGCCGTCGGGGAGGTAGAACATGGCTTCGCGCCGGCGCGAGGGCGGCAATGGTTTTCCGTGCCACCGGACACCCCCCTTATCGATCGGTAGAATTCCAGCGACAGCCTCAAGCAAGGTTGTCTTGCCGGCCCCGTTCGGACCAATAATACCGATGATCTGGCCTGCCTGGATGTCAAAGCTGACATCCGCGAGCACCGCTTGGTCAACATATCGCTTGGTAATCGAATCAACGCTCAGCAGGATTTGAGTTCGTGCTTCATCGGGTGAGGACGCAGGTGCGGCGGAAATCATGTCTCCAGGCTCAGCCGCGGTTGCGCACTGATGGCTTGCCATCATTATCCCGCTCGGCAAGGGTCCCGGCGTCGAATGACGAGGAGATCTCCGGCGGAGAGTTCCGTCCATGCGCAATCTCCTCGACACAGCGAGTATTGCGCAGAGCTTGGACGGCGAGCGTCTGGTGGGGTGTCTGCATTACCCCGGCCGAAGAATAATCCTCGATCAGCCTGACTTCAAGGACCGAGACCTGCAATGGGGCGTAATCATTGACTGGATTTTTTATCTTCTTGTCTCCACATTCGCTGCATCACACTGGTGATTTTGCGGGAGTTCGTGTCAACGATAGCCACCAATTCTTCAACGGCGAGGTAACTGTAGCCTTGCAACTGAGGCGCCAGCTTCTCCGCGTCCGGGCGCAATCGCTGAAGGGCGACGCTGGAGGGCAGGCCCGCCCTGGCCGGTCAACGCCGGACGGCAATTGTCGGGCGGCGCCACCACCACGGCGACAGGACTCGCAAGCCGCCATCACCTGCGGGTCGCGGGCGGCACAGACCGAGCCGACGGTGATGGCCGCGAGGAAACCGAATCCGATCTGGAAACCGGCTTTCACCGTGCTCAACCGTCGCGACTGTGACGCTCGTAAAGCTTGACGGCATTGTCCCAGTTGATCGCTTCCATGAACGCATCGACATAGCCGCCCGCCTTGGCGCCATAGTCCATGTGATAGGCGTGCTCGTACATATCGAGCGCAATAACCGGCCGGCCGCCTGCAATGGCATTGGTATGGTCGGCCGCCCATTGATTGACCAGTCGTTTGTCGTGAGGTGAATACACCAGTAGCACCCAACCGGAGCCGCCGCCTTCCGCTTTACCCATCGCTGAAAATTCAGCGCGCCAGCGTTCGACGCTGCCGAAATCGCGTGCGATCGCGTCGGCGAGTGTCCCGCTGGCCGCGCCGCCGCCGCCAAGACTGTCGAAGTAGGCTTCGTGCAGGATCATCGAGTTCATCGCCACCAATTCTTCCCGCTTCAGCCCGTTGATGACGAATCCCGGAGCCTTCGCAAAATCGAGTTCGGCCAGTTGCGCTGCAATCGCAATCAGGCGCTTGACCGCCCCGGCGTAGTTGTTTTCGTAGTGGCTGATAAGGATCTTTTCGGAGATGCCCTTCACCGACTTCGGATCGAGGGCAAACGGCTTGATTGCATACGCCATGGGCTTTGCTCCCGACTGTGGTGCGGTCTGCGCTTGAGCAGGCTGTTGAATCAGGGTCGATACTGCCGCTACGCCGGGCGCCAGTCCTACGCCATGAAGAAAGTCCCGACGTTCGATATCGTGTGTCATCATTCATGCTCCCGGTTTGTATTGATCGGCGATCAAAGCGCTCACATCGAAATTGCTCCCGACAGGAACCGTGCCACGCTAGCGGCGAAGCACGAGAACAATGTGACGACGTCTCACTTTTAGCGACAGAACTTCTTGTACATTCGCTGTTCTGTCTTAAGGTCGGTCCCGCATGACTCTTCATGCAGGCGCCCTCTTGGTCGCGGCACGCCTTGCAGGCCTTTGAGCACTGTGCGAGTTCTTGGCTGCCGCGCCACAGTCCGCCTGGCTTGTCGGAAGAGGTTGAAACAATAAGCTGAAGGTTCACGACGATTGGAGGTCTTGGGGAGGGATTTGGAATAAGTGCTTTGCGGTCTGCTAAGGAATATCTGCCATTCGGATCGCTCCGCCAACAAGACAGGATTTAGTTATGGACATTCGATATTTGGCGAGCGCGCTGGCAATTTATGCTCTCGTGGGCTCGGCTCAAGCACGCGCGCAGGATTCACTCATAAGCTATAAATCTTTGGCGCCCGAAACCGCTTTGGACCTTGCACGTGCCGCGCTGGCAGATTGCCAGAAACGTGGCTACCAAGTGGCGGTCGCTATTGTCGATCGCTTCGGTGTGGTCCAGGTGGTGCTGCGTGATCGCTACGCCGGGCCTCATACGCCCGCGACCGCCTCGGGCAAGGCCTGGACCGCCGCGAGCTTCCGCAACAGCACAAGCAATCTTTTCGCCATCAGCCAGCCCGGAATGATGCAGGCGGGTATTCGAACCCTACCAGGCGCCGTGATTATCGGAGGAGGACTGGTCGTCGAGTCAGGCGGCTCGCTGGTCGGCGCAATTGGTGTATCAGGGGCGCCAGGGGGTGATGCCGACGAAGCCTGCGCCAAGGCAGGTATAGAGGCGATTCAATCCAAGCTCGATTTTTGAAATCGTTAATCGCAATAATCCGAGCGACGCAGGAAAGGAGAGTTTCTCCGGAATTGACATCTTTAAGGGTCTGCTACGGCCAATGATGATGAAGATTATCGATCACGTAGGCGTGCGCATGGCGAGACGACTTCCCTTGGAGATGAGGATGGGTGGGAGGTAGTTCCGGACGTTGATGCGGAATGACGTCAGCATCGACCGCCGGCCAGATGCTCCACGCGATCAGGACTCCTGCGAATGTGAGGGCTGCAAGCACCAACAAGGTCGGCACGATTCCGGCAGATGATCCGAGCCAGCCGGCCAAGGGATATGTCAGCAGCCAACAGGCGTGTGAGAGCGCGTATTTGAACTGCACTCAATAGACATCAGGCGCTTCGAAGCGGGTCTCAGTGTCGCGATAGTCGGGTACGGGACGGGCCTGCACCGCTCCTATGTGTCCTTGCGCGTGTGTACGTCTCCTAGCCGCTATTTTGCTGGTAGCTCAGATGCTGGTGGAAGTGCCGGGACCGTGAAGTTTGGGGGGAGCTCCCCCGTCAGACTCTCAAGAAATGCGACGATTTCCTGTGTGTCCGCGTCCGGGAGCGTCACACCAAGCTGGATGCGCGCCATGATCCTGACGGCTTCCGACAGGGCCGCAACCGAGCCGTCGTGAAAGTAGGGCGCAGTCATCGCGACGTTACGCAGACTCGGAACGCGGAAGATGTAGAGATCATCGGGACTGTTGGTAACGTCGAAACGCCCCTTGTCGATGGTTTGGCTACCCGTCGCCTTCCAGTAATCCTCAAGAACACCGAACTTCCCGAACATGGAACCACCCACCCCGACGCCTGCGTGGCAAGCGACGCAGCCGGTGCTCATAAACCGCTCAAGGCCAGATCGAGCCGCCGGGGAAAGGGCGTTGACGTCGCCCGCGAGATACGCATCGAACGGCGAGGGCGTCACCAATGTCCTCTCGTAGGCGCCGATCGCCTTCGCCATGTTCTGCATGGTCATCGGCGCCGCATCGTCAGGAAATGCGGCCTTGAACAGAGGAGCATAGTCGGGGATCCGGGCGAATCGGTCAAGAACGGCCCTCTCGTCCGGCAGACCGTTGGTGATCGGCGAGGCCAGCGCCTTGATCACCTGATCCTCGACGCTCTCGCGATCGCCGCGCCAGTGGATGATGTTCAAGGCCGAATTCAGGATCGTCGGAGCGTTACGCGGATGCGGGCGCTGCCGCACACCGATTGACTTTGCCAGCCCGTCCATTCCGTATAGTCCCGGCAGGTGACAGGTTGCGCAGCTCATATTGGCATCGATTGTGAAGCGTGGATCGAAGAACAGCATCCGGCCGAGCTCGATGCGTGGTTTGGTCAGCGGAAGATCAGGTACCCCCATGTCCTTCGGCAGTGGCTTGAAGATCTCTCGTGCCTGATTGAGCAGGGTCGCGTCGTCCGCCTTACCGGCAACCGGTGCTGCCGCGAATACCGCCACGATACTCGCGGCTATCCAATGCAGCCTTGACATGCGTCCCTCCTCGGTCTGCGGCCCACCTTCAAGACAACCACTTCCTGTTTAAGACAGTTTTATCTGAAGCGGCCTGCTCGCCTCTGCGAGCTCCGCGCTGCACAAGTACCTGTGATGCGCAGTTCCGACGGCATTGAACTCCCGCTGTGCATCTCCCGACAGCTTTCAGAGAAATGACTGATCTAGTAAAGTGGGTAGGCCAGCGCCTTAACACTGTCATAAACTAGCTTTGATGAGTTCAATGAGGGAGAACGCCGAACGCCATTGCCAAAAACGCGTAGCGCGAAGGCAGCCTGATTGGTGGAAACGATCCATGCGCCTTCTAATTGTCGAAGATGAGGAGCGGATGACTGAGATCCTTAGGAAGGCTCTGGCGCGAGCCGGGTTCGTCGTAGACACCGTCGCACTCTACGCCGATGCCCAAGCAGCGTTTGCCGTGACACGTTATGACGCGGCTATTCTGGATCTAGGCTTACCCGACGGCGACGGCATCAGATTACTCAGTGGCCTGCGGGCGGGCGGCAATCAGATTCCCGTTCTCATCCTGACCGCTCGAGACACCGTCGAGGATCGTGTTTGTGGCCTTGACGCCGGCGCCGACGACTATCTCGTGAAGCCATTCGCGATGACCGAGCTGATCGCGCGTACCAAGGCTTTGCTTCGGCGTCCGGGAAGCGCGCTTGGAACGGTGTTGAACGCGGGAAACGTCATCTTCGACACAATCGGTCGCGATGTCCGGATCGGAGACCGGCCACTGCTCTTGCCGCGGCGCGAGATCGCAATCCTGGAGCACCTAATGCGACGTTTAGGTCGGGTTGTGCCGAAAGTCGTCCTTGAGGACGAACTCTACGGTCTCGATGATGAACTAGAGTCGAATGCGATCCCGGTTCACATTCACCACCTGCGGCGCAAGTTGCTGGACGCAGGCGCGACCGCACAAATCCACACCATCCGTGGCGTCGGGTATCTGCTCACTGAATCCAAAACATGACCCGGGTCTGGTTCCGATCGCTGCAGCTGCAGTTGGCGCTGCGCGTTGCGGCGCTTTACGCGGTCGTAACCTTGGTTGTCGTGGGTATCCTGATGTATCGAGCGTACGACACCGCACGCTCGCTCAGTGATCAAGCGCTTATCGTCCGCGCTGCCGATCTTGTCAGATTTGTGTCAATCGGATCGAACGGAGTCCCACATCTCGATCTTCCAAAGACGTTGAGTGCTATCTATGACTCTCCGTCTGCCACTGACATTTTTGCAATCCGTGACGCTGGCGGCCGAATTGTCTCCGCTTCGTCGCCGCGCTTCGGCGAATTGGCCGCGGGATGGCCGTCTCCCACGAGCGAGCCAAGCCATTTCCATATTCGGGATCTCAACGCTGAACCTGATGGCTATTATGGTCTTAGCATAAGCTTGCAGAGTGCCGTCGGCCCGCTTTCGATCTCAGTCGCGCGGCCGGGCGGCGCCGACGCTTTCGTGTACTCTCTCTTAAGAAAATTCATCCACGACATCATCTGGGCCGTGTCGTTCCTCGTGCTTGCTGGTCTGGCGATCGGGATCCTTGGCATCCGCAGCGGTCTCAAGTCGGTGCGCGGGGTTTCAGAGCTGGCAGCCAAAATTAGCCCACATGCGACGTCCGTGCGGTTACCCGAGAGCGATCTTCCGAGCGAAATCACACCGCTTGTCGCCGCCGTGAACCGCGCCCTCGACCGCCTGGAACAGGGCTTCGCCGTTCAGCGGCAGTTCACGGCGAACGCTGCACACGAGCTGCGCACGCCGCTCGCGATTATCACCGGGGCACTCGACGCGATGGACGGCAATGAGGAGCTGATCAAAGTCAAAGCGGATGTAGCGCGCATGAATCGGCTGGTTGAGCAATTGCTGCGCGTCGCCCGGCTGGATGCGATCGCTTTGGACGTTTCCGGGACAGTAGACCTCAATGAAATAGCCACGAGCGTCGTTGCGAACATGGCTCCATGGGCTTTGGCCCGAGACCGGATGATCGCCTTCAGCGGGCCCGACAAGCCCGTAAACGTGAAAGGGAATGCCCACGCGATTACGGATGCGATCAGGAACCTGGTCGAAAACGCTGCATCTCACTCACCTGTCCACACTGAGATAAATGTGGCCACTCATCCTGACGGGAAAGTAAGCGTCGCAGATCGAGGGCCCGGTGTCGCGGTGCGAGATCGGCAATTGATCTTCGATCGGTTTTGGCGCGGCAAAGGTGGGCAATCCCAGGGAGCCGGTCTTGGCCTCGCCATCGTGACGGAGATTGTGAAGATGCATCGCGGGAGCGTTACCGTCGAGGATGGTCCCAACGGCGGTGCCGTGTTCACGCTCTGCTTCCCCTTGGCGGTTTGACCGTCGTATGAACGCACTCGAATGTGCAACACCGCAGGCATCGGGCACTAATTCGGCAGCAGCCCCTGCGCCCGCCGTGCGCAAATTCTATCTGACTATGCCTGGCATTCGAGCTTCGGTTGTATCCATAGCAACGTCGAGCAAGCACGACGCTACGGGCGCGGGTTCGTTTGCCGAAGCTTAATGTTGCCTTAAAGCAGCGCAGCCATGTTGTGTCGGTGAACTTCATGCGCCCATCGCCGAAAGGAAATCGAACATGACGGAAGACGCCATAAATTTTTGCAAAACGACCTCGCAAGTCTCACGCCGGGCAGCCATCCAGATCGCTTCTGTTCTTCCGATCGCTGTTGCGACAGAAGCCATAGTCGCCAAGGCCGCGTGCGCGCAAGGGGGGTACGACCAACCGGGGCCGAAAGCGACGGAGCTCTTGCGGAGCGATCTTCTGGGGCAGGCAAATCAGGTTCAGGAGTCCGTGGTGTCCGTCGTAGAATTTCAACCGGGTAGAGGAGCTCCTTGGCACATGCACCCCGGCGCGCAGGAAATCGTCTACGGGCTCGACGGAGCTGTGACGCTCGAAGTCGAGGGGCAGGCCACGAAGACGATCAAAGCCGGCGACGTAGCTCTTACCCCTGCGGATGTGCCGCACCTCGTAAGAAACGATGACGCCATTATCACTGCCAGGATTCTGGTGATGCATAGCCGTGACGACAAGCAAAAGCCCATGCTGATCGTTGTGAATAGGTAGGCGAAGCTCAAATCGGGCAAATCCAGCTGCAGATCTTAGCGCTAATGATTGGCGGCAAGGTCAATTGTCGGCAGCGCGGGATGTCGCCGTCGCGAGCTTCGCTCTGAAAGAAAAGGATTCGACCGCATCTCATCTCGGCCGGTTGAGATGCAAGAACAAGAATTGCCATTCCTTAAGTACGATACCGTCAGCTCGGCTCGTAAAACGCCGTGAGGCTGTCAGCGTTGGTCCAGAGGCCAACAGCGCCCGATGCTTGGATCGTTCGATCATTGACGTTGATGAGTGCCCTCGAACGAGACCTTGATCGCGTCTCGCTCAATTTATACGCCGAGCTGTTGGGTCTTGCCGGTCAGAACCGGAACGTCGACGCCGGTAATCTGCCGCCGGACACCCTTTACGACGTGATATAGGTTGACGTTTTCCATCGCATTGGCGCGAGCAACGTAATAATTATTCGCATCCTTGACGCGAAAGATGAGTCCGGCCGCCTGAATCGATCTTCCCTGATATCGGCGTGAATGAGACGCCAAGCTCCACGTCGCCTTCACCGTATCGACAACGCAGAGCGAAAAGCGATATGCGCCGCACAAATCTGCGCCGATCGGAGTTGATGCCTATGGCTCCTTCATGGCCGATATCCTTTCTCGCCCGCGCGTCGAAAGGACTCTCGGCACGGAGGCAACAGCTACAGTCGGCTCTCCGCTTCGCGCCAAAGACACCCGGCTACGACCGCGATTTAGTCACAAACACCTATGACGCGGCCGCCAGGATTGTTCCTGCTGGTGGATCTGAGCACGACTCCCGCATTGAGATCGTAGTGTTCGCAGGCCGATCGCTTGATGCGAAGCGAGCGCAATATCAGGCGCTCGTCGCGAATCTGTCTGCGCTCGGGGTGTGGGCTACGGATTTTGCTTGAAGTGCCGGCAGGAATTTTGGGGCAAGCCAAATCCGATTGATCTCGGCTTCAGGGTCGACGTCCAGCCTCGTGTGGACTCTTCGGATTCTCAAATCAGAATGGCGACGCGGCAGCGTGGGAAGGCAGGCTGTAAGTCGCGATAGCGTGCTCTGGTGTAAATGGCGCACCCGACACGATTCGAACGTGTGGCCTCTACCTTCGGAGGGTAGCGCTCTATCCAGCTGAGCTACGGGTGCATCTGTTGCTTACGCAGTGCTTACGCGGATTTCTTGCGAGTGCGAAGCCATGAACACATGTCTCGCAAGCCGTTGAATTTCTAACCTCTTTTAGGCTCCTTTTTTGCACCAACTGGGTTGACACATGCCTTCGGAGGGCAGCGCTCACTCTGGGCCACGACCTACGCGCGAGCTGCAGCTCCGCCGCGGCTGTCGAAATGCCGGTGCGCTGTCGCATCCGGATCTCTCGCTCCTGCGCCGGTATGTGCCGGCGCAGCCGCGCGATCTCGTTGCTGACGTAGCTTCATAGTGCGCTCAGATCGTCGGGCACGTGGCCGAATTTTCGGACTACCTTTGCATCCCCGAAATCGCCTGTCGCCGGATCTCCGCTGCGACTAAAGGCGACCGCGCCGACGTAGCCGGGTTTACGCGATAGCGTCTCGGCTCGCATCACAGCGGCGTTGGGGTTGATGCACTCGACGGCCTCGCCGGCGGCAATGCCGTCGTCCGCGCCGACGAAGGGCAGCGCGACGTAGTAAGTGACCTCCATCTCAGTCGTGCCAATCCTCGCGATCGCGAGGCACCTCGTATCTGCCGCGCGAATATCCGGTCGACGCCGCCGCCCGCAGCTCCTCGATCTGCCTTTCCAGGAAGCCCTTGGCCACGATCGGCGCCTTGACCGCTTCCCAGGCATTGCCGCCCGGCTTTCGCGTGATTCCATCGCGGCCCTTGATCGAACCATTGAGGGCAGGGATGTCAGTGCTGAGCTTGCATGATCACAAGGTGTCCGCAGATGGATCCAGGTTGCTGCAGTTGCGGCAAGCGATCGCACTGCCGATCTACACGCTCGCCCTGGTGCTCGAGGTCGCGGCCACCGCGCTCGCCCGCCGCGCGGCGATCGCCGGCGACGACTGGCCGGGATAGCGGCTGACCAGGGCCCACGGCGGGGCATCTGCCGAAACCATTTTCCGGCCCCACGAAGCCGGCCCGAAACCGGGATCGACTATCGACGTCCCATAATAAATGGGGGCGTTAAAATGATTGAAATCGCAGTGATCCCGGGTCTGTTTTGCGCTGGCATCCTTGTAGCTCATGCGGTCGACGCTTATCGCGCGCATTAAGGGGCCATCGATTTGGGGCTCTGCACGAGTCTAGGAAGGCCGCTGGCGGGCGTTCCGGCCCGGGGCAGGCTTTCCACGGAAAAGGCCGTGGAGCGGATGCGGCGTCCCCACGGCCATTCCCGGAATAACAAAAAAACTCGGTGCTTAAATCCCCCGGTGTTCCTTTAGTAGAACACCCCTGTCCGAAAATGGAGTCCGGGAATCTACGGACAGAAGCGAGTTCCTGGAGTAAAGGCCGCTGCCGGTTGGGGAGCGGGGTTCATGATCCACAATAGCGAGAGGCTGTGGCTCTCAATTTCGGTTGTATGGGCCGCGCTACTCTTGCAGCTCTGTTACTTGGTTCGCTGTTCTTCGTAATTTCGAACGGATGAAAAACGGCCCAGCCCGGGCAAAATCGCTGGGGCCGTTTCTTTTGCTTACCGCCTCAACCGCCTTGCATGTGCGGTGAGCCGCTGGCAGTTGCGCTTCCGACCGACCGGCGCCGGCGCTTCGCCGACCTCCCAACATAGAAGCGGAACCACCTGCTCCTGCGTCGTTCCTTCGGTCCGCCGTCTTGCCGGGTCTTCACAAACCTGGCGTTCGCGTTGAGGGTGGCCACAAGCGCTTCGATCTTTGACCGGTAACTGTTGATCTGGTCACCGCAGATCGCGACAAGCAGGTTCATCAGTCGGGTTGGGTCCGTCAGGGGCGCGGTTCATGATGCGATGGCCTCGATCGCAACTCGGGCCGCGCGTCGGGCCACTTCGAAATCGTCGATGAGCGGCGCGGTCGCTTCGACGATCGCATTGGCGATACGGTCGATGCGCTCCGGCGTGGCTGCAGAGCCCGCGGTCACGATCGCCACCAAGCTCTTCGCAACGTTGGCGCAAAACGACCCAAAGGCTGCACTCCAGCGCCCGGCGAACGGGATCTCGATCGGAAACCCTGGCGCGCCGGCCTCCTGAAGCAGCGGGGCCACGTAGCGCAACAGGGCGATCAGGCCGGCCAAGGTCGAGGCCTCGGCCCGCATCAGGAGCTGAGACGCTCGATCGAGCTCGCGGAACGCTTCCTCATTTTCGTCGTCGGGAGCTTCTGCCGCCTCGTCGTAGGCCGCATAAGCGGCACGGTGCGCCTCGATGGCGGCATAGATCGGATCGGCAGGCGTAGCTGTGCTATTCTCAGAATCAACCTGAGCCATGACTTACCTCATAGTTTGGGCCAGGCCTGTCGCGGTGTTCGTACCACCGTGGCGGGCCGCTTGATTTTCAAGCAAGATAAATGTAGTACGTTTTTATGAAG
>WNFF01001011.1_pt1 | contig 22263 bp, 30 predicted proteins | sample 5400441 | NCBI WGS metagenome assembly WNFF01 (sample SAMN13153345, study PRJNA577476) | soil metagenome | isolation source: 120 cm saprolite under Douglas fir tree site 2 hole 3 replicate 1 | place: USA:California | collected 2015-04-18
TCCGCGGTCGATCCCGAGCGGCACGACCAGTTGCGGTTTGAGCCGCATCCCTCGGTGCGGCTCCTTGAATTGGACTATCCGGCCGATGCGATCGCCGACGCGGTTCTCGCCAGGGACGACGACGCCATCGCTGCAATCGATCTAGCGAGCGGCCCGGTGCGTCTCGTCGTCAATCGCGGTCCGAACGGCGTCGCTGCCCACCGCCTGACGCCCGCCGGTTATGCTTTCGCCCGCAGGCTCTTCCGCGGGGGAAGTCTCGGCGAGATTCCGGAATATGCCGGAGCCGAGGGAGCGGTGTTGCTGGCCGACCATTTCCTGAGCGATCGATTGACCGGCTTTGCTGTGTCCGACTTTGAACGAGATAACAGCGATGAGTAGTGCGAATGTGGTCGCGACCCGTGCGCGATCGAATGTCGCCAAGTTAACGCTGCTCGTTCTGGAGCGACTGGACGCCATCCCCTACTGGGTGCTGGCCGTGCCGCTCCGCCTGGCCCTGGCCTGGATCTTCTGGAGCGCCGGTCAGGTAAAGCTGATGAACTGGGAGACCACCCTGACAATGTTCCGCGACGAGTATCAGGTCCCGCTCCTCCCGCCGGAACTGGCCGCTAACATGGCGTTGACAATCGAGTTGACCGCTCCCGTTCTGTTGGTGCTCGGGCTGTTCACCCGGCCGACCATTCTCGTTCTGTTCGGGATGGTGGCAGTGATCCAGATTTTCGTCTACCCCGAAGCGTGGCCAACCCATCTTCAATGGTTGGCGATGATGCTGGTCCTGTTCTCCCGCGGCGGAGGGAAACTGTCGCTCGATCATCTGCTGTGGCGCTGGCTGGAGCCGCGGCTCGGCTAGGCCCGCCGCTCGCAAGTTCGTGAGGTCTCGATGTTCTACAGCCGCCCGTCCGCCTTCCACCAGTGCCGCATCCCGAGCCCGGCCTGTGTGTCGTGAACCACGAGGCCAAGGCGCAGATCATCGACCCTGTCGCACGCACCATTCGCGCGACCCGATCTGCAAGGCGTGCTGAACCGGAGGAAATTCATTCGCGAAAGAGGCTATCCAATCCGGGGCACCGCAGATTGATCCGCCGGACAGGGTGCCGCTATCGACAGGGAGGAGCTCGTGGCTGACCGAACGCTCACTGGGATCCGCGCTTGCGTGTTTTGACGCCTACGGTACCCTCTTCGATTTCGCGTCGGCTGCGTCGGCCTGCCGGGACGTGCTCGGCGACGGATCGGACAGGCTGACCGCGCTGTGGCGCGAAAAGCAGCTCCAATATACCTGGCTGCGCGCCGTGCAGGATCGCCACGCTGATTTCTGGCAGGTGACCGGCGATGCCCTCGACTTCGCGCTGGAGGCGCTGCAACTGCAGGAGGGAGGGCTGCGCGACCGGCTGATGAACCTCTATCTGACGCTGACCGCCTTTCCCGAGGTGCTGCACGTCTTGCGTCGCCTGAAGGGGGTGGGGCTGGCCACCGCGATCCTGTCGAACGGCTCGCCGGCGATGCTGCAAGCGGCCGTCGAGAATGCTGGCATCCGCGATGTTCTCGACCGCGTGCTCTCGGTCGAGGAAGTGGGGATCTATAAGCCGCACCCAAAGGTCTATCAGGTCGCCGTCGATCGCCTTTCGCTGGCGCCGGGCGCGATCCTGTTCCTGTCGTCGAATGCGTGGGATGCTTATGCGGCCTCGGCATTCGGCCTGCGCGTCGTCTGGTGCAATCGCTATAGCCAGGGTCGCGAGCGCCTGCCAGGCGTCCCCGATCGCGAGATCCGCTCGCTGGTCGAATTGCCGGGGCTGGTCGGGGCATGAATGGCGTGCCGGCCTGGCGCGCTGCTTGCCGGTGCTGCGTATCTGACGGCGTGCCGCGGCGTTCCTTTGTCGTCGCGCTTGTTGTCGGAACCATCCTCAACCTGATCAACCAGGGCGATGCGTTGCTGGCCGGCGGTCCGATCGACTGGGCCAAGATCCTTCTGACCTTTGCCGTTCCATACGGCGTCAGCACCTATGGCGCCGTGTCCTACCACCTCAGAGTTTTGCATCACGCGAGAAGGGTCGGGCCTACCCCGGCCGCGGAGCATGATAATGCCGACTGAACTCAAGACAATCGTGCCGATCGCGATTTCCGCGGAGGCCACCTCCGCGACGCGATGCATCGTACATGTCCGGCGCCACAGCATCGTTATTGACGAACCCGCGCCGCGCCATGGACCCGACCGCGCCGTCCGAGCCCGCTGGAAACCCTGCTCGGAGGATGCACCAACGTGATCCTCAACCGGATCGGCGCCGAGCACGGCATCACCGTCAGGGGTCAATGTGAAGGTGTCGGCTACCTTGACAGACGAGGGATCGACGAGGCCGCCACGGTCACCAACGTCTTTCCCCGTCCACCTCGATATAGATTGGACGATAAAAGGCGCGCCCGATGACCTATCCCCGATCCAGCAGGAGTTGCGGGATCGCTGCCCGTATCCGTCCTGTTACATCCTGCGGACGGCGATGTTCGGGAGACCTGGCGCGGGGACTGCGACTAAACCCGATCAGCACCGCTATTCCCGGATGACCGATATTCCAATCAAGAAGGCCCGCATGTCGGCAAGCGCGCGCCGCAGTGCATCGTTGCCGTGGATCGGAGCCGGCGTATTCCTGGTCGCGGTCGGCATCGGCTGGTACTTGCTGCCGGTTAGCGACTGGTTGAGCGCTTTGCGGGTTTGGATCGTTAATCTCGGGTTCTGGGGCGTCGTAATCTTCGCTGTGATCTATGCGGTCGGTGCGATTGTCCTCGCGCCCGAGGCGGTGCTGACGATCGCCGCCGGGTTTGCTTATGGGTTTTGGGCCTTCCCGATCGTGCTCGTCGCGGCGACGATCGGGGCCTCGCTTGCTTTCCTGATCGCCCGCTACCTCGCGCGGGACAAGGTTCGGCTGCTGCTCGAAAGACGGCGCAATCTAGCGGCGATCGACAAGGCGGTCGCCGAGGAGGGCTGGAAGATCGTCGGGTTGCTGCGGCTCAGCCCGCTGATACCGTTCAATCTTCAGAACTACCTGTTCGGCGTTACGGCCATCCCGTTCCCTCATTTCGTCGCGGCGACCTTTGCCGGGATCTTTCCTGGCACGGCGCTCTACGTCTATCTCGGCGTGCTCGAAAACGCGACCGGCGCCGGCGGCTCGGTGAGGTGGGCCGCACGCAGCGGGGCTCGTCGCCACCGTGATCGTTGCCATCCTCGTCGCTCTAAATGCCAAGGCCAAGCTGGAGGAAGCTGGCATCGGCGATCGATCGACGTGACGCGCGCCGGGAAAGCGAGCATGAGCGATCTCGCCGTGGACATGTGCGTTATCGGGGCCGGCGCTGCGGGTCTGCTATTTCCGCCGATGGATATTCGCGACAATGAACGTCACCGGCGAGGAACCCTGGTTTTCGACCCAGTGCGCCCGCGGGCCGAATTCAGGGAAGACCTGACCGGACCGAAACTCTGCGGTCGTTCCATCGTCATGGTGGTTCGTCAAGACCCCGGACAGCAGGTAGACGATGGTGGGGTCGCCGTGATGGCTATGCACACCGATATGACCGCCCGGCGCCACCACCGCGCGGCTGAGACGCAGTTCGCGGTTGGCGCCACTGTCGATTTCCTTGGCGAGATCGATCGAGGCAAGCACCTCCTCGCTGACGGATTTATAGTCGGTCGGCGCGCTCTGCTGCCCCAGAACAAAGCCTGCGGCCAGCAAAGCCGACCCAGCGCAACACAACGCGGTGATATGACGACCTGCTTGCATCCTTAACCTCCTGTCTATCTCGACCGAAGCCGTCTGCCGATAATTCGCTGCCAGCCAAAGGAGAGGAAACATGCCACGCATCCAGCCGCTTCCATCCGACACGCTTCCCGAACTCGGCAATATCCTGGAAACATCGAAAAGCCGGATGGGCTTTCTTCCCAACTCGCAGCTCATTATGGCGCGCCGCCCAGAGATCCTGCGCGGGTTCGTCCAGCTCGCCGCGGCGATCAACGGCCCGAGTTCGACGATCGATCCGCAATTGCGCAACCTGGTCTCCCAGATGGCGAGCCGCGCATCGGGGTGCGGCTATTGCATGGCGCACACCGCGCACAGCGCCGGCCGCGTCGGCATCTCCGATGCCAAGGAAGACGCGCTTTGGGAATACGAGACGAGCCCGCTCTTCACCACGGCCGAGCGCGCGGCATTGCGCGTCGCCCAGGGCGCGGCGCAGGTGCCGAATGCGGCGACCGACGAGGACTTCACCGAGCTGAAGCGCTACTACAGCGACACCCAGATCGTCGACATCGTGGCGGTGATCGCGCTGTTCGGCTTTCTCAACCGGTTCAACGACACGATGGCGACCGAGCTTGAGTCGTCCCCGATCGAAGCCGGGAGGCGCTTCCTTGCCGAGAAGGGTTGGACGGTCGGCAAGCACGCCGGCTGACGCGCGGGGAAAGTCACCTGTCCAACCGGGCGGTGCCCGACCTCGGGTCGCACCGCTCGGATCGACGATGCGGCGTAACCTGTTCGGAGTCCCGGGCGAACCGGTGATAACGGTCGTTCTGAAACGGGCGGGGCAAGGTGGTAGCGCGTCCCTTGGCGTGGCAACGTTGGCTGGTTGGGACCATGGCGCTGCTGCTCGCCTTGACGGGTCCAAGTATCGCGGGGCCGCCCGACTGGTCGCGCGATTGGCCCCGAACCGATTCCTCGAACAGCACCGTGCCGCTCGACGAAATCGTCTCGGGCGGGCCACCGAAGGACGGTATCCCGGCGATCGATACGCCGGAATTCGTCGTGGTGAAGGCGAGCCATGGCCTATCGCCTCACGAGCCGGTCATATCGGTCCACCTCGGCGATCAGGCCCGCGCCTACCCGCTGCGCATCCTGATCTGGCACGAGATCGTCAACGACACGGTGAATGGGCTGCCGATCGCCGTCACCTTCTGCCCGCTGTGCAACTCGGCGGTGGTTTACGATCGGCGGGTCGATGGCCGGGTGCTAAGCTTCGGCACGACCGGTAAGCTGCGCAACTCCGATCTTGTCATGTATGACCGCCAGACCGAGAGTTGGTGGCAGCAGTTTCTCGGCGAATGCTTTGTCGGGGAATTGGTCGGAAAACAACTTCCGCTGGTCGCATCGCGGGTCGAGTCCGTTGAGCGCTTTGCCGAGCGCTTCCCGAACGGGAACGTCCTTGCGCCGCCGAAAACGAGCGGGCGCGCCTACGGCACCAACCCCTATGCCGGCTAGGACCGGCCGCCAAGCCCTTCCTCTACCATGGCCGCTATGACGACCCGGTGCCGCCGCTGGCTCGTGTCGTCGCGGTCGGCGATAGCGCCTGGACGCTCAATCTCTTGATGCAGCGCCGGCGGATCGAGGAGGGCGATCTGGTGCTGACCTGGGAGGCAGGCCAATCCTCGGCGCTCGATGAGCCAACCTTGATGCCGGCCGCGACATCGGAAACGTCGTTGTGCAGCGCCGTACCCCGGGCGGCCTGAAGGATGCGGTGTGTGCGGCCTGAAGGATGCGGTGTGTGATGTGAACTTCGCATTCGCGTTCCGGGCGTTCCACCCCGATGCTATGATCCATGCGGAATAACGGGTCGATCCACCGCTCTGGACTGACACATCCGCCTTCACGCGCCAAGGTGCGGCCACCTCGCTCGCGACGACGCATCGGTCGTCCGGCGCCGATCGACTTCTCGAGACTCAGCCTGACCCAATTACAGGTCATGTCCGCCGCGGGCCGCGAGGTCCGCGAATGTTACCGCGCGCTGGCGAAGACCGGCGACAATATCGTCGGCGAGGTGCTGCGTGATCAAGGCCTCTTCCGCGAGTGGGACCATTACCCGCGCGACGATGTCTACGATCCTGTCACTCACGCGCAGTTTTATTATCATGCGCATCCGGCGGGCCAGCGAGGCTGGGCCGAGCACGGTCACTTTCACACGTTCTTGCGGCCCCGCGGCATGCCGCGGGGAGCGAAACCCGCCGACGTGCCGCCGTCCAGCGAGCTTGTTGAGGCGTTGCCCAGTGAGAAGCCGATGCCCGCAGACAACCTTGCGCTCAGTCATTTGATCGCAATCTCGATGGCTCCGACCGGCCTTCCGATACGGATGTTTACCACCAATCGGTGGGTCACTGGCGAGACGTGGTATCAGGCCGCGGATGTGTGCGCGATGCTCGGCTATTTTGTCGTCGATCACACGCGTCTCCTCCTGGGCACTCAACCGGTGGATCAGCGCGATGTTCACATTCTTCCGGCCACAGATGGTCGAGTTGTTGCACGCCCGCGATCGCACCATTGCGGCTCGGCGATCGAAAGGTGGCGCGGCGCATAGCGTCTACGATGACCGGTCTCTCGAAGTGACGTCGATGACCGAGATCGATATCGACCGGCAAATCGGCGAGGTGGAAACCGCACTCGTCCGCATTGGTCGATTGCTCCGTAACCTTTGGCAGCGCCACGGCGAAGCTTACCACCGAGGCCCTCTACGGAGGACTGTCGGGCTTGCTCCGTCGCGCTGGGGAAGCGACCGGTGGCGCGAGGGGATGAGGTCTTTGCGCTTCAGAAGGAGACAAGTGATGAAGATCGGTCTTACCGCGTTGACGGTCGCCGCTTTGGCCACCGCGACCGCTATTGCGCCGGCCGCCGTAGCGGGTCCAGGCTATCAGCAGATCGCGCAGGCCAACCCGTGTGCCGGCAAGGCAAATCCGTGCGCAGCCAAGGGTGCGGCGGCAACGGCCAATCCCTTGCGCGGCGACAAATCCCTGCGCCCCTGGCAAAAAGTAAGCGGCTGCGGGGCGTCGTGCTCGGAGCGGCGCTCCGCTCGCGCCAGCAGCGTGGGCGTGTTATTCTCAGAGCATCACAACGGCTGGGTGCGACGACGCGAGCGCGAGTTCTTGGGGAGCTCGCTGGATCGGCCGTCCCGCAGCCCGGAACGCTTCAGACTGGAGAAGGAGACGAATGACGCTGGCGAAGACATTGGAGGGGATCAGAGAAGCCTCGGCAAAGCGAATCCCGGCCGACAGAGCCGCGATCATGCACCGCGCCACCGAAGAGCTGCGCGGTTCGGGGATCATGGACCGGGTGATCAAGGTCGGCGACCCGTTGCCGCCTTTCGCGCTGCCGAACGCATCCGGGCATAAGGTAGGCTCGGCGGATCTGCTCGCGAAAGGGCCGCTGGTCCTGACCTTCTTTCGCGGCAGCTGGTGACCCTACTGCAACGCAGAGCTGTATGCTTTGCAGCAAGTGACGGGTACGTTGAAGGAACTGAGCGCGACGATTTGCGCCATTACGCCGCAACCGCCGGAGGCGAGCCTTCCGCTGGTCGAAAAGCACAAGATCGGCTTCGATCTGCTCTCGGACCGAGGCAACGATTACACCGCAAAGCTCGGCTTGCGGTTCAAGCTGACGGACGATCTGAAGCAGGTCTATCTGAGCTTCGGCAACGATCTGGCGGTGCGCAATGGCGAGGACAGCTGGACCCTGCCGATGCCGGGTCGGTTCGTCATCGACAGCAAGGGCATCGTGCGCGTGGTCGATGTCGACCCCGATTACCGCTACCGGCCCGAACCCGAGAAGACCGTAAATGACGTAAGGGCTCTCAAATAACTGGCGACCGGAGGTGCTTTTAACGGGCCGACAGGGTTTCGATCACCGGGCACCCGGACAGTTTGCCGGTGTCGCAAAGCGCTACGGTCTCCGCCAGGACCTGCTCCATGGCGCGCAGATCGGCAATTTTCGACCGGATCTCGGCAAGGTGGCGAGCCGCTACCGCGCGCACCTCGGGGCAGGTTCCCCCGCCGTCTTCGGCGGACAGCGCAAGCATCGTGCGGATTTCGTCGAGCGTGAAACCGAGTTCGCGGGCGCGGCGGACGAAGGTGAGCGTGCGGCTTTCGGCCGGGCCATAGACCCGCCGCCCATTGGCGGTGCGAGGCGGGGCCGGCAAGATCCGCACGCGCTCGTAATAGCGGATGGTCTCGATATTGACGCCGCTCCGGCGGGACAATTCGCCGATCGAGAGGCCGGCGGGCGGTTCGGCCGAACGCATCAAAATTTCCCCTTGATCCTGTAGCTGCTACAGGATGTAGAGGTGTCGACATGACCAATCAAGCCGAAAACCTGGCCAACCTCAAGCGGCCCGAAGCCGGGAGAGTCAGTGAAGAGCGCACCCAAAGGCTCCTCACCCTGGGCGGTATCGTCGGGGCGCTCGCGGCTTCGACATGCTGCATCCTGCCGCTCGTGCTGTTTGGGCTCGGCATCAGCGGCGCCTGGATCGGCAGCCTGACGCAGCTCGCGCCCTATCAGTTCTATTTCATCGGCGCCACCGCAGCCTGTCTCGGCGGCGGCTATTGGCTGGTCTACCGCTCAGCGAAACGGGCCTGCGCCGAGGATGACGCCTGCGCCCGACCACTGCCGAACCGGATCGTCGAGATGGGTTTGGTGTCGGCGACCGTCCTTGTCATCGCCGCGCTGGCGGTCGATTTCCTCGCGTCGCTCTTCTACCACTGAAGTAGGAAGACGACATGTATAAATTCCTTGCTGCTGCGCTGCTTGGGATCACCCTCGCCGGGTCGTCCGCCGGGCTCGCCGCTCAGAAGACAGTCACCCTTTTCGGTACCCGGCATGTACTGCGCAACCTGCCCGATCACGGTGAAAGGGAGCCTCGTGGCCCTGCCGGGCGTCGCCAAGGTCGTTGTTTCCCTGGCAAAGAAGACGGCGATCGTGACCTTTGATGATGCCAAGACCGCCGTCCCGGCGCTTATCGCCGCGACGACCAATGCCGGCTACCCTTCAACCCCCGTGAATTGAGCAAGGCATGGCCGGCCGCGCGCTCATCACCACCGGGGCCATCGGCGCAGCACTCGCGGCGATCTGCTGCGCCACGCCGTTGCTCGCGGTCGTGCTCGGGGGCATCGGCCTTACCGCCTGGCTGGCCAAGGCCGATTACGTCGTCATGCCGGCGCTGCTCTTAGGCGTCGCCCTGGTGGGTCTCGGGTTTTACCGCCGGCAGGCGGCGATGACGTGCTGCGATACGAGCGCAAAAGAGGGAGACCGCACATGAGCGATGGCAAAGCATATGATCTCGCCGTCATTGGCAGCGGCACGGCCGCACAGGTAGTAAGCTTCCGTGTGCGGGCGGCCGGATGGTTGGTCGCGGTCATCGATCACCTGCCGTTCGGCGGCACCTGCGCCCTGCGCGGCTGCGACCCGAAGAAAATGCTGATCAGCGGGGCCGAGGCGATCGACATGGCTCGGCGGATGCGTGGCCGGGGCGTGACGGGTGAAATCGGGATTGGCTGGCCTGATCTTATTGCATTCAAGCGCAGCTTCACTGATCCCGTCCCGGCTAATCACGCGCGGCGATACGCCGAACGCGGCATAGAGGCATTTCACGGCAGGGCACGCTTCACCGGGCGGAAGACGATCGAGGTTGACGGGCAAATCCTAGAGCCCCGGCATGTGCTGATCGCGACCGGGGCGCGGCCCGTGCCGCTCACATTTCCCGGTGCCGAGCACCTGATCCCTAGTGACCAGTTCCTTGAGCTCGCGCAGCTCCCCGAACGCATCGCCATGGTTGGCGGCGGCTACATTGCGGCCGAGTTCTCGCATATCGCCGCGCGCGCCGGTGCGAAGGTCACCGTGCTGCAAAGAGCCGATCGCATGCTCACGCAATTCGATCCCGAGCTCGTCGGCTGGCTGATGGAGAAGTTCGCGGAAATCGGCATCGAGGTACGAACTGCCACGGCGGTTGAGGCGGTCGAGCGCGTCGGCGATGGTTTCCGCGTGTGCGGGCGCGCGGGAAGCCAGGCGGTCATAGTCGAGGCCGATCTCGTGGTGCATGCCGCCGGCCGCGCGCCCGATCTCGACGCGCTCAATCTGGCTGCGGCCGGGGTCGCGGTCGACAACGGCCGCCTCGTGCTCAACGAATTTCTGCAAAGCGTGTCCAACCCGGCTGTGTATGCGGCCGGTGATGCTGCCGCCAAAGGGCCGCCACTGACCCCGGTGTCGAGCCATGACGGCAAGGTCGTCGCCGGCAATCTCCTCGACGGCAACCGCCACCGGCCGGACTATCGGGGCGTGCCGAGCGTCGCTTTCACGCTGCCGCCGATCGCTGCGGTGGGTTTAGGCGAGGCGGAGGCACGCGCGGCGGGCCTCAAATTTCAGACCAAAAGCCAGAAGGTGCCGGATTGGTACACGGCGCGGCGCGTAGCCGAGACGGTTTACGGGTCTAAGACCCTCATCGAGGAGGGCAGTGGGCGTATTCTCGGCGCCCATCTCGTCGGCCCGCATGCTGACGAAGTCATCAACCTCTTTGCTCTCGCGGTACGCCACGGACTTACCGCCGATGATCTCAAGCAGACGATCTTTGCCTATCCGACCGCCGCATCCGATATCGGCTACATGCTTTAGTTTGAAGGGGAAATAAACCACCGCTGGCCGGTGGGATCGGCGGCAGCAACACTTTGAATTGACGCAAAGGGGAGTTACATGACCTTGCACGATTGCTGTGCGCCCGCGCCACGCGATACCAGGGCTTACGACCTCGCCGTCATCGGCGCCGGGTCGGCCGGGTTCTCCGCCCTACCAAGCGAGCGCGGTTCGCATTGCTGCATTGGACGACGCGCCGACGCGCCGGGTTCTTTTCACTAGGGTGAACCCCCTCGCCTGCATGACAGGAGTGCTGCGCAGCCAGGTGTACTGAACAGAGGAGATCTTATTTTGTGATGTAGCAATATCTGATGTCCTGGAACCCAAGAGATGACGACACCTTCCGAAGTCTACGGCCACACCCCTCGGGGACAGCGGCTTGCGGCAATTATCAACGCCCCCGCCCAATACGCCGAATATCGTGCTTTCTCGCGTGAGGGCTTCCCAGCGGTCACGGCGGTGCTTTCCCTCGTCAAGTCTGAGCTTGAGGCTCTCCGGCATTCCGACCGGCGCGAATTCGACGCGGCCAAACAGTTCGTGGGCTGGGCCGTCGGCATCATCATGCGCGCCCACGCCCATTCGATCGTCGGGAGGTCGCGGGTCCCGGGCGGCCTCTTCACCGTCGGGGCGATCTGGAGCGGCGAGCCGACAGTCAATCCCGTGGTGAGCCGGGCCGTGTAGCTAGATAGCCCCGGACCTACGCCCGTGCCCCTCGACCACTACGTTTCCCAGGTGCACCTCAGAAATTTTTATTCGCCGACGCCCGGCGGCCTCATGCACGCAATCAGGAAATCCGACCTGAAACGTTTTCCGTGTAACTCCGAGAGTGTTTGTCGGATTGAGGAAGGAAACACCAACGCTTACCTGAGAAACAATCGTGCCATTGAAGAATTCCTTATGGCCGTGGAGCCCAAATACAATGCCTCGGTTGCCAAGCTGCGAGATGGCCAGATTGATCCAGAGTGCATTTATGCGGTGGCAGGGTTTGTAGGCTATGTTGCCAGCTGTGCCCCGGCCGCGATGCGCATTCATACCGGACCGTTAAAAAGCCAGCTGCAGGCGGAGGCGGCGATCCTCGATAGACAGGGCTTGTTGCCAAAGGCACCAGCTGTTCTTGGCTCGAAAACTTTGAGCGAACTGTTAGACGACGGAACCGTCCACTTTGAGGTTGATACAAAATTTCCACAGGCGATCGGTATCGATACGATTGTCTCACGCGTGTCCATCTATGGAAATTCACATTGGGAAATTCTCGTCAATAATGACGAACATAGCCCGTTCTTTACCAGCGATTATCCAGTTGCGCTTGAAGAGGTAAGAGGCAGCCGGATACCAAACTGGATTATTCCGCTCACGCCTGATCTTGCCATCCGTATTGTTCCAGACGTCAAGCTATCCGGTCAGCCACCCGACCTCTCATTCTCAAGCTTCACCCACCACCGGCGGACCTTGAAGCTTCTACCGGGATGATCAGGAGTGGGTTGCCGGTCTTGTCGCCAAATACCGGTATCATCGCGTCGAGGCAATAACCCAGCGCATCCCCTACGGCAGCGGCTTGTTAAACGTGGCCACGCAACGGATCGTTTCGCGTCGACCCGGCGCCCAATAGCATCATCCTTGCAGTTTAAGATTTGCCCTCGCCAGAACCGGCCGGATGTCCCGCGGGGCGTGGACGTTATTACGCGCTCTGGCGGAATGCAGGGACACGTTCGCGTGCACTGCCGGCGACTTCGCGCTCCCACAGGTCGCGGCCGGTGATCTCGACGTTGCCATCGTCCGTCAGTTGGCGACGCCGCAATCTCCGCTCGACTATACGCTCGAAATGGGTCCTTTGGAGGTGGTAAGCCTCGACGCACCGCTCGGGCGTGACGGCGCCGTCGATAAACCGGCGGAACAAGGCCCGCGGAATGCGGACGACGCCCTCATACTCACCTATGCCGACGCCGAACTCGACGACCTGCCGGTCGGGGTTCCAGCGGGCATCCTCGGGAAAGCTGAAGAACATGGCATGCCTCGCGGTGTGGAAGGTGTTCCTATATTGTTCTTCAGCAGAATGGTAGAAGACGCGTATCGTGTCGAGCGTCTGGTGGATGATCACGGTCCGGCGGCCGTCTAACTGCTGTCCCAGATGAAGCCGTAGCGAGAGTAGCGAGAGAGACGCTACACCGTTGATCGGTTTCCACTCAAAGAGCAGACTGATCGCTCGGCGGCCCGGCCTAGGGCCTGTCGCCCTCCAGGGGGAGCCTTGAGCGAAGATCGCTTGAAGGTGTTCGACCTGCAGGACAAGGTGGCGATAAGCGTTGCCGGCGTGATCGAGCCGGCATTGCAGGCGGCCGAGATGCGCCCGCGCGGCCAACGACCGACCTCACCGCCTACGATCTCTATCTGCGTGCGTTTGCGGCTTTCTATCCGGTAACGAAAGAGCGGGTTTTCACGGCTCTCGGGTTGTTCGAGCAGGCGATCGCGATCGATCGGCATTACGGGCCGGCGCTTGCCTGGGCGGCGACCTGCCACCAGCTGCTCGTCACCAACGGCTGGGCCGCAGCGCTGGAGACAAACCGCCATAAGGCCACTGATCTTGCCCGGCAGGCGCTTCAGGTGGCGGAGAACGACGCGGGCGTCCTCGCCAACGCCGCCCTGGTGCTGGCCTTTTTCGGCGAGGATATCGGCGCCATGATCGGGCTGGTTGAGCGCGCGCTGGCGCTCAACCCAAGCTATGCCCGCGGCTGGCTTCTGAGCGGTTTTATCAGGACCTTTGCCGGTCAACACGATCTCGCGATCGAGCATATAGAGACCTCGCTGCGCCTGAGCCCGCGAGACCGCGTGTCTACGCCCCTACTCGGGCTGGGCACGGCCTATTTCTCAAAACGTCGGTTTGACGAAGCCGCGGCGAAGCTGCTCTTGTCCATTCAAGACCAGCCAGGCCATCCCGGCTCATACCGCTTTCTCGCCGCGTGCTGCGCCCATATGGGGCGGCTCGACGAAGCGCGCGCGATCGTCGCCCGGCTGCGTACGACTGGCACGCCGAAGCGCTACTGGGTTTTCAATATGGCCGAGGCGCTGCGCGCCGCCGGATATGCGGTCCATGTCATGCCGTTCGAGAGGCTCGACGATGTCCGCCGCTATCGGTGGAGGGCGGCGTTCCATCGCGCCACCAGCTTTTCCACCCAGCGCAGGCTGACCCTTTGACCCGCGCCACCGCCGATGCCGCCTCCCCCGACAGCAGCAGCCAAATCACCTGCAGATGAGCACGACGAACCCCGTCCCGATCGCCCCGATACGCTTCCAGTGCCGTCGCCGCATCCCAGTGCGGTACCAACATCTTCCCGCCGATCATCCCCCAGCCCCCACACTGGTAGGACGACAGAGAATCACGACGCCTCGAATCGATCAATCCGTTTCGGTATGAGACCAATCACAGCTCCGTTACTTGCCTGGAGGCCAAAACAGGGCGAATCTCGGCTCAATAATCCTCGGAACCGGGGAATCTCGATTAACGAAGGGAGGAAGACAATGAAGGTCTCGATGCCGCGATGGATTGGCCTGGGCCTTTTCGTATTCGCCAGCCTCGGCATAAGTATATGTAGTCTGCGTGCAGAGGAGACAGGTGCACAGGGCAATGATGGGCTGAGTGTCACCGCAGCGTTCGGTTCTGGATTGAACACGCCCAGCGCGGCCAATCACCACGTTTTGCCGCCGGAAATCAAGGTCCGGCAAGACGGTGTCGTACACTTTTTGGTGAGCGGCTTCCATATGGTAGTCGTGTACAAGCCAGGGACGGACCCTGAACATATTATTATTCCTGCATCTGGCACATTTATCCTCGACCCTACAAAAACTCCACCGACAGAAGTCTTTTACTTCGGGATCAATCCTCAAGGTGGGCCACTCGGCATGCCAGCGACCACTAATCCCCTCAATGGTTCCAATCGGCAAGAGTCGGTCTCTTTCTCAGAACCGGGGACCTATCTGGTGATTTGTAACGTCAGGCAGCATTTCCTTAACGGGATGTTCGGCTTTGTCAGAGTGGTCGGGCCTGACGAAGACCTTGCCGACGACCATTCACACCATTCACATCACTGAGCGTGACGCTGGGGAGGGTTCACCTACTGCGGCGTCCGCGCACCCAGGGATGTGGCTCCCTTGCCGACAACTCGGGCGTGCGGCAAAGTCCGGTTACCGCTCGTCGAGATAGCGTTTCCATGGCCGACAAGCCGCAAGCCCGATCGACCCAATTTTCTCGACGGATACTATTGCGCGGCGCGGCCAGGGCCGCCGGTGCCGCCGCGATCCTCGGGTCGACCGCGAACCGGGCTACCGCAAAGATTTCCCAGGCGGCGGTCGCTTACCAGCCGCAGCCGAACGGCGACAAACGCTGTGACAAGTGCGTTCAGTTCCTGCCGCCGAACGCTTGCAAGATTATCGAGGGCACGATCAGCCCGCTGGGCTGGTGCCGGGTGTTCGCACCGGCTCCGCGGTAACTCCCGTTACGAGCTGTGGGGGTCTCTATGGCGAAGGATCAGGGAAGACTTTTCGACGATAGAGCCGGTTCTCTGCCCCCGTTCTATCGGAACGACTCGGCCCCAGCGCCGGCCCGTATCACCGGGTGGTGGTGCCTCGCAATTGTTCTGCTCTTCGGTGCGGTGGTCGCTTGGCTCGCCGACGCCGACCTGTCGGGCCGACCGGCCAATGCGCTGCCGCTTTACGCCCGGCAAACCGGGCAACCTTGTGCGGCTTGCCATACAGCGTTCCCCGAACTCACGCCGTTCGGGCGTCGGTTCAAGCTCGGCGGTTATACCCTGGGCGGCGGAGATTCCTCTCTGCCCTTTTCGGTATTGCTGCAGCCGAGTTTCCCTCATAGCGATGCCAGTCAGCCGACCAACGCGGCGCCGCAAGCCGGTGCGGCAAACATGCAAGCCGAGAGGAGATCCGGCGGCCGGCGGCGCGGCGGTGGCGGGGCGGCGCCGAGTGTGGCGCCGAACGACGAGCTGGTCCTGGAACAAGGGGCAGTGTTCACGGGCGGCGGAATCTCGGACACGCTCGGCGCTTTCGTGCGGGCGACCTATGACCACGCCTCAGGCCACGCGGCCTGGGACAACACCGATCTGCGCTATGCCGCTTCCGGCAAGCTCGCCGGTCATGACCTGATCTGGGGAATGTCTCTCAACAACAACCCGACTGTTCAGGACGTCTGGAACACGATCGCCACGTGGCGCTTCCCCTATCATGTAAAGCGCGAAGGCGGCGGGGCGATGACCGCCACCTCGATCGAGGGCGATTTCGGGAAACGCTCCGTCGGCATTGGCAGCTACGCGTTCCTCGACGACCTTTTGTATGTCGAGCTGTCGGGGTATCGCAGCTTAACGAGTAGCACGCAGCGCGCGCTCGGCATCGACCCGATGGGCGCGAACGCGATCGACGGTTTTGCGCCGTATTGGCGCCTCGCGATCGAGCCGATGTTTGGCAATCACGCGATCGAGGTCGGGACGTTCGGGTTCAAGTCGAATACGTTTCCATCGCAGATGTCGGGCGCCGGCACCGACTCGACGACCGATCTCGGTGTCGACACCCAGTATCAATGGCTCGGCGACGAGAACGCCGTCACCATCCGCGGCAGCTGGATTCACGAGGACCGCGGATTAAAGGCGAGCAGGGCGCTCAGGCTCGCCGACAATTCGCACAATATCCTGCGCAGCCTGCATGTCTCCGCTTCCTATATCTTCGACAGCACATGGAGCCTGACGGCCGAGCGCTTCTCGTTCGGCGGTACTCACGATGCGGGGCTTTACCGTAACCCGACCGGCACCCCGAGCAACAGCGGATGGACCGCCGAGATTGCCTATCTGCCGTTCATGCGCGGCGGGCCCTCGTTCTGGCCGTGGTTGAACGCGCGCATCGGCCTGCAATACACGTTCAATGACCAGAATCCGCACAACAACACCCTGTTGCTTTATAGCCTGATTCTGTTTTGACCCGAAGCCTCGTTTATGCCGGCGTCGTGAACGTATTACGGCGATCAGCAAAGCGGGTGTTTGTTGCTGTTGCGGGTGACGCCTTCAGCGCGCGCGTCGGCGCGGATCGCTTATACCGGCCTGACTTGGCGCTGACTCGGGTTGGCTTTCGTGAGGCAGGCCCTCCTTGGCGCCGACGGGTCAGTCCCTAATCAGGTCGGTATTAGAGGCTGACCCAAAATTAAGGTCAGTGATTTCAGTGTCTTCTGATTCTGTCGTGTTTGCGAGAGACGACGGAGGCACAAGATGTGGACAGAAATCACTCGACCGCAGTATCGGCGGGATGGGCTTCGCTATGCAAGCGACACCACCGATGGCGAATGGGCGGTGATCGCGGCGTTGATGCCACCACCGCACAAGCGGCGCGGGCGGCGGCGCACGACGCCGCTGCGGGCGGTGGTGAACGCCATCTTCTACATCGCCCAGAGCGGCTGCCAGTGGCGGATGCTGCCCAAGGATTTCCCGCCCTTTACCACGGTGCAGCACTACTTCTATCCCTGGCGCGACAGCGGCCTGTGGCGACAGATCAACCATGTCCTGCTGATGCTGGCGCGTGAAGCGGTGGGCCGCGAAGCGAGCCCTTCCGCCGGGGTCATCGATAGCCAGTCGGTCAAGACCACTGAAGCCGGCGGCCCGCGAGGGTATGACTCCATCAAGTGCTCTCGCTTGGCTTATGATCGCCAGTGTCAAGCTCCTAACCCGCCGCCTCGCTCGCGCATGACATCACCCAAATTACGAGTCAGACTCTAAGTTCTCGTGATGTCATGATTGGGCAAGGTTTTCTCACCTGAGAGACCGCCAATTTAGCAAAGTTCAGCCTCGGGTAGACAGGAAGTCTGGAGGGCAAGGCGGCTTAGTCTGGCCATCCCGGGGCCCGTCGCGGTTCGGCGCGGTGGTGATGGAAGCTGATTTCACGGACAGCAGTTGCCTCCGACCACAAATCTCGCCATGTCGGTCCCGTCGCGAGCCGCATACCCTCAGCGCACGAAACCCTGCCGATCGCGCGGATCGGCAGAGTGAAGGCGTCAGGCTGTTGCGGTCTTCTCGTTGGCGATGGCCTCGGCCATCGTTCGGTGATCATGGAAAGCCCAGCTCTCACCGGGCGCCACGTCCCGGGCGGCAGTGGCCCTTTCGACCACCCGCCAAGCACCATGTGCCGGGAAGCCGATGACGGGCTTGCGGGGTTCGGTGCAGGCGCCACACAGCTCTTGCACGTGGCGTTCGAATAGGTCGCCGGACAGATCGCGATCCTCCTTCCCGCCGGCGTGCGCCTTGGCAGATGGGCGATGCGGTCGCGTCATTCGGGGATCGTCTCCGCCCACTCGTAGGGCCGGGCTTTCGCCCGATGCCGCACGGCGCGCCGCGCGTATTCATACGCGAGGATCGTCACGACGGGTGCGATCTCCAGATCGGCCAGCGCGTCCGCTTCCGCGGGGTTGTTGGCTGACAGGTTGATCGTGACCCCGACCGTGTTGGCGACCGCGATGGACCTGTTACGGGCCGCGACCGGGTTGACGGGCAACATCGGCTTAGCGTGAAGGCATCACGCTGAGCCGCGGTTTGCGATGACGAACTGCCACAGCAACAGATGTGCTAATTCTTGGCGCCTTTCCCAGGGAGGGCAACTGGATGATGACGAAATCAGCTCTGACCGAACTGCAGGAGCAAATCGAAGCGGTTCGTCGCGAGGCCTTTGCGGCAGGCTTCGCGGCAGCAATGCAATCGATCCGGGAATTCGCCGCGCAGCCAGCGTCTGGTGCCGAGACGATCGCCACCGCACCACAGCGCAGAGCAGGTTCCGCTACGCCGGCGCAATCGGCGTCGCCGGCCCGCCAGCGCCAGCCTCGTGCCACGGCGAGACCGACACAGAGGGTCGGTCGAGCGCAAACACAGCGTCTGCAACGCGGCACCAATGCGCGGCTCGTCGAAGAGGTGCTGCAATCGAATGCGCCGCGCGCCTTGCATCCCGCCGAGATCCGCAGCGCGTTACAGCGTGACAAGGGCGTGGCAATGGCCTACCCCTCGATCCGCCATGCGCTCGGCCAATTGGAGGCGCGCCAGTCGGCCGAGCAGGTCGCCGACAGCAAGACGTGGCGTTACCGCGCCCATGCTGGCACCGCGACGGTTTCGGGCTGAGGCGGCGAAAGGAGGATCACGCTGCCGCGACCTGGCGCGGCCGATAGATCGCGGTGTGTCCGATACGGGCGATCGGGACCGTCATTTCGGCGATAAGCAGAGCGTCGACATCGACAAAGGGTCCCGTGTGCTCGTAATTGCGGGGTGACTGGGGTGCGCGCACCACGACATTGCGGCTCAGCACGAAGTTGCAGCTACGCAGAATGTTCCGCGGATGCACCAGACCTTCCTTGGCATAGATCGCCGCGCTCTCGGGCGGGTCGGTGCTGCGACGCCACAGCCCCGGCGCATGCGTGATGCGTCGGGGCTGGGCCTCCGATCACGGGGATATCTCGAAGCCGGTAGCGGCGATCTCCGCGACGAGGTCGCGGGCGCAGCGGGGGTCGACGCACAGCGCGCCGCCCAGCCACTGCCAGGGCTCGGCGGCGACATTGTCGTCGAGCCATTGGTATGCCGCCTCGCTCACTGGCCGGATCGTGATGACCGTGCCGTGATCGGCGATCTGAAAATCACTCATGTCGGGGGTTTCCGTCGGAGGGTTATCCTCCGACGCCGATCCCCCACACAGCGCGTAGCTGTGCAGGGGTCGGCTTTGGTCAGGCGGCCTCTTCAGCAGCCGCTATGCGGCTTGCTTCAGCAAGTCACCCGCGGCGCGCTCGATTTCGAGCCGCTTGTCGGTGTTCGGGATCGAACGGGCGTGCGCGGTCGCGGCGACGGTCACGTCCCACATGCTCTCGATCGGCCGGTCCTCCTCGCTGAGATGGATGGCCTTGATCGGCTCGACCATTCGCTTGCCGAAGCGCTTGGCGAGGAAGTCGTCGAGGTCATCGGCGACCTTTCTCGACCGCGCCTCTTCGATCGCCTGCATCACCGGCTGGGGTGAGCCTTTCGCGTACTCTTCGAGCACGGGAACGGCCTCTTCGAGCCACCGGTCGGGAGCGCCCTTGGTGTGACGCATCCGAACCTCCTGGTATTCGGTGGCTCCCCAGACGATGCGGTTGCAGCAGACGTAGTCGAAGAGGAAGAAGCCTGCGCCGAGGGTTTTGTCGCCCTCCTGGCTATTCCAGACAAAGAAGCCGCGCGCCAGGTTGCGCCCGGCGACGTCGATGCGCCGATCCTCGTCCGCGAGGAACACGAACATATCGCGATCGCTCGCGAACAGGGTCGTGTTCTGGCGGTCGACGTCGACCCGTTTGCCGAACTCGCCCGGGACGCGCCAGTCGCCGGAGATGCCATCGCCAAACTTGTCGATCAGCATGTCGACGACCTCCACGTTCCAGACGCGGCCGTAGTTGGGGCCGGTCGCCGCACGCAACGCCCCACCAGGGGCGCCGACCGCGGTATCTTCGCCGAAGACCGCCAGCAGCCCGACCTCGTCGACCTTCCGTGAAAAACGGAGGTTGAAGTTGAGGTCGTCTGCGATCATCGGCGCCGGCAGCCCGCTGTCGCGAAAATAGCTTGCCGGCGAATTGCCGGGGCTCGCGAGGGAGCAGAGCTGGCCGAACGACCAATGCGTCGGAGCCATCGCAGCGCCGGCGAGCGGGCCCGCGTCCATCCCGAGATAAAGGCCGCGATGCTTCGGGTCAGTCTCGTCGGGGAACAGCTCGATCTTGCGAGTGCTCTCGACGATCTGGCGGCTGCGATCACGGAGATCGCGCATCTTGGCTCCCATCTCGTGGAGGGAAATGAACCGCTCGTCAGGGGGGCGAGACGCCCACTGCTGGCTCGCTTGCATCAAAGTGGTCATTGTCTTGTCCTTTTCGGCTATCGAGGGCGGGGGTGCCCTCAACACCGCGAGCCCTCCTGGCGCGCGGCCAGAAGGGCTCGGGATTTCGACTACAGGTGACGGATGGCCCGCTCCGCGAACTGGCGTCGTTGTGGCGCGGGCAGATCCAGCAGGCGGAGGCAGATAGCTTTGGCTCGATTGCGCAATGTTCGCTCCGAAGTCATGTTCATGACGTCGGCCCGCTGACAAAGCAGGGCACGAGATCGCTGATCCGCGGCGTGGACACGCAGCAGTTCGAGCACGTACGAGTAATCGCACATGGCAGTAGTCCTAAATTGTCAGGGAAGTGGAGGATTTCTCCTTCACTTAATTATATAGGTAAGATTATAGTGAATTCAAGTATTATTCAGCCGATTGCAATATCACGTCGTAATTTATTACTAGACCACACGCAGCGCCGATGTGATTTCGGCGGGAAGTAATTCAACGTTCAATTCGGCAGTTTCTTCGTTGCGCCGTGCTCCTTCGATTTCGAATAGTTCAATCAGGTCCGGCACGACGCGACGAAACTCGATCCATAGCTTCTCCGGGCGATCTTCAACGTCCTTCGGTTTGAGAAGGCGAGCTTTATACTCAGCACTACTTGTCCCCGCATCTTCTAATTCGGCAAGAAGGCGTAGGGCGGATTTGCACCCTACCTCCCGCTCATCGAGCGCAAAATAGGCTTGGCTCAGAACCGAAACACCTTGCAGGCAGGCCGTGTATGTCCTTGCGGCTTTGCTCAGCTTAGATCTCACCTCTGCGTGTTGGCCTCTGAATGGATTTATTCTAAAGGCTTCGGGTGAAGGGATCTCGGCCATTTCTCGCTTTAAGGCAGCAATGTTTGAATGTACTGCCTCCAAGAGCTGCGGGATGGTGTTGGCCATTAAGGCATGTCTGTTCTTGGCAATACTCGTCTCTAGCGCATTCTCGACCCCGTGGATCGCCGCACGCAGTTTCTGCACCCGATCGTCTTCCTGCCCTGCTCTAATCGCGTCTACCGTCACAAGGACGGCATCAAGTTTATTGGACATCTCGACAAGCATGAGGTGTCCGGTGAGCATTCCCACAGACGTCAGAAGACGTGAGCCGACACTCGAAATTTTGACCCACCGTCCGTTTCCGATGATCTCGCCATTCACCCCCTGGCATGGCCGAGGTATAAACCGTCCGGACCACGATACATGCGTGCGACGACGCTCGGCTTCCCAACCGGGGAGAAGGCATCGGGCTGAACGAGCTGCTTGAGGATTTGGCGACCCGCTTCTGGGTTGGCGATCCCGCTCAGCAGCTCCCGGCGCGCGGTCTCCAACTCGTTACGGACCGGGCCAGTCAATCGAGGGTTAATCGCAGCGCGAAGGTCCACGGTCTATTCCCTGAAGTAGCCGGCCCTAAGCCCAAGCGCGCTCGTTCCCTCAAGCGAGGTGGGGTACGATCGACATTTTGTTGCTTTAAAGCGGTGGGTCAATAGGCGACAAGCGGGTCCGCTTGATGGATGGACCCAAGGGACCTGCGGCAAGCCTTCGCGGCCAATCTCCGCCGTCTACGCTATGCCAACAGGAATTCGCTCGACCCAGCAGCGCCGGCCGCCGCCCCAGCGCCAGCCCGGCGGAGCCGGGGTTGCAAATTGAGCACAAGGTATGCCAGCGGGAGACGTAGCCCTTTCAGCAGCGCGCTCGCGGGTATCAGTGTGTTATGGCCGCGCAGGAGACCTCATTTCCGCGAGGCGGAGGCTCAGTACAGAGAGTAGTAAGGTCTGTAATACGGGTAATATCCATAGTAGGGATATGCGTAGCCGTAAAAGTAGGGGCGACCCCAGCCCCAGCCGCGACCGTGCCAGCCGCGACCCCAGCCGCCACCACCCCAGCCGCCACCACCCCAGCCGCCACCACCCCAGCCGCCACCACCCCAGCCGCCACCTCCGCCGCCATGCCAGCCG
>WNFF01001447.1_pt1 | contig 22262 bp, 21 predicted proteins | sample 5400441 | NCBI WGS metagenome assembly WNFF01 (sample SAMN13153345, study PRJNA577476) | soil metagenome | isolation source: 120 cm saprolite under Douglas fir tree site 2 hole 3 replicate 1 | place: USA:California | collected 2015-04-18
CTGCCCAAGGGCACGATCAAATCCATCTAGATGAACCGTTATCCCCTCTGGGTCTACGTCACCATCGCGGTGGCGCTCGTGCTCGGGGCTCTCTACACGCTGCCGAACTTCTTCGGTGAGGCGCCGGCGGTCCAGGTCTCCCCGGCACGCGCGACGCTGAAGGTGGACAGCGCGGTTCTCGGGCGCGTCGAAGAGGCGCTCAAGAGTGCCGGAATTCAGCCGACGGGAATCTTCCTCGATGCTGCGGGCGTCAAGGTGCGGCTCGCCGACTACGACACGCAACCCAAGGCGAAGGACGCCATCGACCGGGCGCTGAACCCCGATCCGCAAAATTCCAATTACACCGTCGCCCTCAACTTGCTGCCCAATTCGCCCAGGTGGCTCTCTGCGATTCGCGCGCTCCCCATGTACCTCGGGCTCGACCTCCGCGGGGGCGTGCATTTCCTTCTGCAGGTGGACATGCGCGCCGCGATCGCCAAGCGGGCAGAAGGCCTCGCCGGGGACATTCGCTCGCAGTTGCGCGACAAGAACGTGCGTCACACCGGCGTCGCGCGCGAGGGCGACAGCATCGTGATCCGCTTCCGCGACGCCGAGACCCGCGACAAGGCGCGCGCGATCATCGGCGAGCAGATACCCGACCTGCTGCTCACCGATGCCAGCCTGGGGGGCGAGCTGCGCCTCGTCGCCTCGATCCGCCCCGAGGCGCAGAAGCGCACGCAGGAGTTCGCGCTCAAGCAGAACATCCAGACTCTCCACAACCGCATCAACGAGCTCGGCGTCGCCGAGCCCGTGATCCAGCAACAGGGCTCCGACCGCGTCGTGGTGCAGCTCCCCGGCGTGCAGGACACCGCCAAGGCCAAGGAGATCCTCGGGCGCACCGCGACCCTCGAGGTGCGGATGGTGGACGAGGACAACATGAACGCGTCGGCGCTCGCGGCGGCTCAAGGCGGGCAGGTCCCCTTCGGCGACGAGTTCTACATCGAGAGGAACGGCCAGCCGCTTCTCGTGAAGAAGCAGGTCGTGCTGACGGGCGACCGGCTGACCGACGCGCAACCGGGCTTCGACAACCAGACCCAGGAACCGGCCGTCCACTTGACCCTCGACGCCACCGGCGCGCGCATCTTCAAGGAATACACGCGCGAGAACGTCGGCAAGAGAATGGCGATCCTGCTCATCGAAAAGGGCCGGGGCGAAGTCGTCACCGCGCCGGTGATCCGCAGCGAGATCGGCGGCGGGCGCGTGCAGATCAGCGGCCGGATGACGACCGCCGAGGCGAACGACGTCGCCCTGCTCCTGCGCGCGGGGGCGCTCGCCGCGCCGATGGAAATCATCGAGGAGCGCACGGTAGGCCCCTCTCTGGGCGCCGAGAACATCAAGAAGGGTTTCGACTCGACGGTGTACGGCTTCGCGGCGCTGTCGCTGTTCATCATCGTCTACTACTCGCTGTTCGGGGTGTTCTCCGTGCTCGCGCTGTGCGCCAACCTTTTGTTCCTGATAGCGCTCCTGTCGATGCTCCAGGCAACGCTCACCCTGCCGGGCATCGCTGCGATCGCGCTCACGCTCGGCATGGCGATCGACGCCAACGTCCTCATCAACGAGCGCGTGCGCGAGGAGCTGCGCGGCGGCGCCACGCCTCAGGCGGCGATCCACGCGGGCTACGAGCGCGCCTTCGGAACCATCCTCGACTCCAACGTCACCACGCTGATTGCGGGGTTGGCGCTGCTCATCTTCGGCTCAGGGCCGGTGCGCGGCTTCGCCGTGGTGCACTGCCTGGGGATCCTCACCTCGATATTCTCCTCGGTGGTGGTGAGCCGGAGCATGGTCAATCTCGCCTACGGTTCGCGCAGAAAACTCGAGCGCGTGGCGATCGGGAACACTGCCTGGAAATAAGGTCATTCGAAAAAAGGGGGCACACCCCCTTTTAAAATCCCCCAAATCAGACGACAAGCAAACTCAGCATGGAGTTCTTCAAGATCCGCAAAGACATCCCGTTCATGCGCCATGCGCTGGCGTTCAACGTGGTGTCGCTGGTCACGTTCCTTCTCGCGGTGTTCTTCCTCTACACCAAGGGCCTGAATTTCTCGATCGAGTTCACCGGCGGCACGGTATTGGAGGTGAACTACGAGCACGCCGCTGAAGTCGAGAAGATCCGCGGGACGCTGGATGCGCGCGGCTATCGCGATTACTCGGTGCAGAACTTCGGCTCGTCGCGCGACGTGCTGATCCGCATGCCCCTGAAACCCGGCCAGAACAGCGCCGACCTCTCCAAGGCCGTCATGGAAGGACTGACCGCGGCGGACAGGACCGCGACGCTCAGGCGGGTGGAGTTCGTCGGGCCGCAGGTTGGCGAAGAACTTGCGTGGAACGGCGCCCTCGCCCTGCTCATCACCTCGCTTGGCATCGTCGGCTATCTCGCGCTGCGTTTCGAATGGAAATTCGGCGTCGCGGCGATCATCGCCAACCTGCACGACGTGGTGATCATCCTGGGTTTTTTCGCACTGTTCCAGTGGGAGTTTTCGCTGCCGGTGCTCGCCGCCGTGCTCGCGGTGCTCGGCTATTCGGTGAACGAATCGGTGGTGATCGCCGATCGGATCCGGGAAAACTTCCGGAAGATGAGAAAGGCGAGCGTCACCGAGATCATCGACAACGCCATCACCCGGACGATCTCGCGCACCATCATCACCCACGGCTGCACCCAGACGATGGTGAGCTCGATGCTCGTGTTCGGGGGACCTGCCCTGCACTACTTCGCGCTCGCGCTCACGATCGGCATCTGTTTCGGCATCTATTCCTCGGTGCTGGTCATGGCCCCGATCGTGCGCTGGCTGGGTATCCGGCGCGAAGATCTGGTGAAGCCGATCAAGGAGAAGAAACAGGAAGCGGTGGTCTAGCGAGCGCCGATGCCCGGGAGTATCCGCCCGGGGATGCTCGGTCGCTGGAATAAACCGCCGCCGGAAACTGTTATGCCACCCATGCGGCGAACGCCGTTACAATGACGTCCGCATGTCCCTACAACTGAGGAGAAATCTAATGAAAAAAAGGCTTATGCTGGCCGGATTCGCCCTGGCGCTTGGAGCGGGGTACACGCTCACCGCTTCCTCGCAGGTCAAGCCCGAGATATTGGTCAAACAACGCCAGGCGGCGATGACCCTGCAAGGCAAGTATTTCGGTCCGATGGCCGGCATGGCCCAGGGCAAGATCCCCTATGCCGCGGATGTCGTCGCGCGCAATGCGGCCTATCTTGACGTACTGAACAAGATGCCCTGGGACGGCTTCGCCGAGAGCACCAAGGACGTGACTGTAAAAACCGCCGCCCTGCCGGCAATCTGGAGCGAGCCTGCCAAGTTCAAGGAGGCGCAGGAAAAGTTCCAGAGTGCAGTTAGCCGGCTTGTTGCCGCCACGAAAACCGGCGACGAAGCGAGCGTCAAGGCGGCAATATTGGAGGTCGGCAAAGGAGGTTGCGGGAACTGCCACCAGAATTTCCGCCAAAAGGACTGAGCGCGGATTTTCCGAAGAAGCCCCGCTTACCGTTCGCCGGCGGCCGCGCCCTCAAGTCGCCCTTCGGAACGTTCTACGGTCCGAATATCACCCCGCACCCTGAGGCGGGTATCGGACGCTGGACCGAGGCCGATTTCGTCCGCGCCATGCGCCAGGGCGACCGGCCCGACGGCAAGAACTACTTCCCCGCCTTTCCCTATCCCTCGTTCACCAAGATCGTCGACCGCGATCTCCGCGATCTGTGGGCCTACCTGCGAACGCTCGCGCCCAGCTCCCGGCCAAACCAGGAGCACCAGATGCGTTTTCCTTTCGGCTGGCGCTTCCTCGTCACGTTCTGGAAGTGGTTCTTCTTCACCCCCGGCCCTTTCACCGACCTCCCGGGGCTCTCGGACATCGCCAACCGCGGCGCGTATCTGGTGCAGGCGCTCGGCCATTGCGGCGAGTGCCACACGCCGCGCAATTTCCTCGGCGGTCCGAAAACGAGCCGCTTCCTCGCGGGCGGCAAAGGCCCGGACGACAAGAATGTCGCCAACCTCACGCCCACGGGCCTCAAGAGTTGGAGCGACAATGACCTGCTGGACTTTTTCGCGACTGGGACCACCCCGGACGGCGACGTCCCCGACGAGGCGATGGGCGAGGTGATTACCAACACGACGAGCAAACTCGTGGCCACGGACGTCAACGCGGTGATCGCCTACCTGCGCACGCTGCCGCCGATTCCGAGCGAGAAGAAGAAGTAGCGTACTTACAGATCTTGGTCTGTCCCCGGTTTTCTCACTCAGCCGCGCGCCGGGAAGTCGCTGCGCTCGAGCAGGCGCGAGGCGCCGTAGCCGAACACGAGTCCCCAGAACGGCGCCCCGATGGTGAAGATCGGGATGTCGGCAAGCGTCACGAGAAACGTCACCAGCGCGCCGAGCGCGAAGCGGTCCCTGAAGCTCACCGTGAACGCGGTCTGCAGCACGCGCAGCATCGCAAGGCCGGCGAGTGCCGCGATGAAGGCTTTCGGCGCAGCGAGCATAAGACGCGTGAAGAAGGGCGCGAAGAGCCCGAAGGCGAGCGCGAGCACGCCGACGAAGATCCCCGCAGTATAGTGCCGGCGCCTCTCTCCGGAGGACGAGATGATCGCGTTCACGGGGCCGGTGAGGCAGGTCGAGACCGATCCGACGAAGGCCGTGGCGACCGATCCCGCGCCGCAGGCGGCGGCCACCGCGTCGACGGGCGGCGCGTGGCCGGCGGAGCGCAGCACCGTGATCCCCTGCCCGTTCTGCACCACGAGCACGGTGATCGCAAGCGGCACGACCAGCTCGACCATCGCGCGCCAGGAAAACGCCGGCACGTAGAAATTCGGGTGGGCCAGCGCGACGGTCTGCGGCGCGGCCGCGAATTTTCCCAGCACGACTATCGTGACGATCCCGACGGCGAGCGCGCCGATAAGCGGCGGCACGAGCCGCTGGAGCCGCTGCGACGCGCTGATCGCGACGAACGCGGCCGCCATCGGCGCCGCGATCCAGAATTCGTCGCGGATGGCGAACACGAGATCCAGGCCGAATCGCAGGAACACGCCCGCCACCATGCCCATCACGATCGGCATCGGCACCGCCTCCATCGCCCGCCGCACCCATCCGGAGAGCCCCAGCGCGAGCATGAGGATCCCGGTGGCGATGTACGCGCCGATCACCTCGGCGTAGCTCAAATGACCGAGCGCGGGCCCGACCAGAACCGCGCCCGGGATGGTCCAGAAAAAGACGAGCGGCTGACGGTAGAACCAGCAGAAAGCGATGCTGATCAGGCCGTTCACGAAAAACGCGCCGAAAATCCACGAGGACAGGTCCGAGGGCGTGAGCCCGCCGCGCGTACCCACCGCGAGGATGATCGCCACCGGGCCCGAGGCCGCGAAGATGAACGCGACCAGACCGCTCACGAAGTAGACGCCGCCGAAGTCGGCGAGAACCCGGCGCAAGGCTGGAGGAGTCAAGATCGGTCTTCTAGATCTTGCGCGCGAGCTCGGCGGCCTTGCCGATATAGCCGGCGGGCGTGAGCTTGAGAAGCCGCGCCTTCTCGGTCTCCGGCAGCGCCAGGCCGCGGATGAAAGCGCGCATCGCTTCGCCGTCCACGCGCTTGCCTCGCGTGAGCTGCTTCAGTTGCTCATATGGATCGGGAAGACCGTGCCGGCGCATCACCGTCTGCACCGCTTCGCCGAGTACTTCCCAGTTGGCCTCGAGGTCTTCGAGCATGCGCGCGGGATCGGCCTCGAGCTTGGCGAGGCCTTTCAGGCAGGACTCGTAGGCTAGAAGGCTGTGGCCGAGCGCGACACCGACGTTCCTCAGCACCGTCGAATCCGAGAGATCGCGCTGCCAGCGCGACACCGGAAGCTTCTCGGAAAGATGCCGCAAGAGCGCGTTGGCGATTCCGAGATTGCCCTCGGAATTCTCGAAGTCGATGGGATTGACCTTGTGCGGCATGGTCGAGGAGCCGACTTCGCCCGCCTGGGTCTTCTGCTTGAAGTAGCCGAGCGAGATGTAGCCCCACAGATCGCGGTCGAGATCGAGGAGCACGGTGTTGGCGCGCGCGAACGCGTCGAACTGCTCGGCGAAGCTGTCGTGCGGCTCGATCTGGATCGTGTAGGGATTGAATTCCAGACCGAGCGATTCGACGAACGCCCTGGCGAAGTTCTCCCAGTCGAAGCCCGGGTACGCGGCGACGTGAGCGTTGTAGTTGCCCACCGCGCCGTTTGCCTTTCCGGTGAGGGACACCGAGGCTATCGAGCGCCGCGCGCGCCGCAGCCGGTGCACTACGTTCGCAAGCTCTTTTCCGAGCGTCGTCGGCGAGGCGGGCTGGCCGTGGGTGCGCGCGAGCATCGCCGCGTCGGCGAGCCGCCGGGCGAGCGCTGCGAGCGTCTCGATCAGGCGATCGAGCGCAGGCAGGAGCACGCGGTCCCGCCCTTCTCTCAGCATCAACCCATAAGCGAGATTGTTGATGTCCTCGGAGGTGCAGGCGAAATGCACGAACCCGGCGACCCGCGCGCCTTCCGGATTGCCCTCCAGACGCTTCTTCAGCCAGTACTCGATCGCCTTGACGTCGTGGTTGGTTTCGGCCTCGATCGCCTTCGCCTGCGCTGCGTCCTCCTCGGAGAACGCGGCGATGATCCGCTCGAGCTCGGCGGTCGTGTCCTTCGAGAAGGGCTTGATCTCGGCGATCGCCGGTTCGGCGGCGAGTGCCAGGAGCCAGCGGATCTCGACCGCGATGCGGTAGCGGAAAAGCGCCGCTTCGCTGAAGCACGCCCGCAGCGGCTCGAGTTGCTTGTGGTAGCGTCCGTCCAGAGGGGATAATGCGTTGAGCGGTGACGGCGGCGAATGCGGCATCAACGGAGCCCGTATGGCGAACAGGGCCGATTTTATCATGCGGGTGAAGCCCGCCCAATTCAAGCGCCTGCTAGCCGAAGTCCGCGCGTGCAGGATCTGCGAGGCCCATCTTCCCAACCCGCCGAGGCCGGTGCTGCGCGCTTCGCCCACGGCGAGCGTCCTCATCGTGGGGCAGGCGCCGGGCCGGCGCGTGCACGAAAGCGGGATTCCCTGGAACGATCCTTCGGGGGAGCTCCTGCGCGAGTGGCTGGGCGTCGAGCGCGACGTTTTCTACGACGATCGCCGCATCGCCATCATCCCAGCCGGCCTGTGTTATCCGGGCACGGGCGAGTCGGGAGATCTCCCGCCGCGGCCCGAATGCGCGCCGCACTGGCACCCGAAATTGCGCGCGCACCTGCCCGCCATCCGTCTCACGCTGCTCATCGGCAGCTACGCTCAAGACTACTACCTCGGCGCGAGGAGGAAAAAAACCCTCGCCGAAACCGTGCGTGCGCGCGACGAATACCTGCCCGAATTCTTCCCCCTGCCCCACCCGAGCCCGCGCAACCGGCTCTGGATGAAGAAGAACGCCTGGTTCGAGCGCGAAGTCCTGCCCCAGCTCCGCCGACGATTCAGAGCGTGCCTGCGCGGCGCAGGGCGCCCATAGTCGCAGCGTTTTCCCGCCCGAGGGGGGTGTTAGAATGATTTCCCGCCGCTTTCTTCGCATGAAAATTTCCTGAAATGAAGCTGATCGGCTCGCTCGCCAGTCCCTATACGCGCAAGGTGCGCATCGTGCTGGCGGAAAAGAAAATCGACTATGACTTTGAAATCGACAACCCGTGGAAAGCCGACGCCAAGGCGGCGAAACTCAATCCGCTCGGCAAAGTACCCGTGCTGGTGCTCGACGACGGCAGGACCCTGTTCGACTCGCGCGTCATCGTCGGGTTTCTGGACAACGCTTCGCCGATCTCGCGGCTGGTCCCCGCAGAAAACCGCGAGCGCGTCGAAGCGCGGCGCTGGGAAGCACTCGCCGACGGCGTGCTCGACGCGGGGGTGCTCGCGCGGCTCGAGAACCAGCGCGAGGCGAAGCTGCGGAGCGCGCCGTGGGTCGAGCGCCAGATGGGCAAGCTCCGCGCCGGGCTCGCCGCGATGGATTCCGAGCTCGGCGACAAGCCCTGGTGCGTAGGGAACGGCTACACTCTCGCCGACATCGCGCTGGGCGTCTGCCTCGGGTGGCTCGATTTCCGCTATCCCAAAATGGACTGGAAGAAGGATCAGGGTAATCTCGCGCGCGCGTTCGCAAAGCTCTCGGAGCGTCAGTCGTTTGCCGACACGGTTCCGCAGGAATGAATTTTTAGAGGAGAAGACCCATCATGCAGGCACCCCAGCAGGCTTCGCGATACGTCTTCCCGGCTCTCGGCGCCCTGTACGAGCGCTGCCAGCGCTTCGCCTATCCGATTTTGCGTGTGACCTTCGGCGTGTGGTTCATTCCACACGGGTGCCAGAAGCTCTTCGGCTGGTGGGGCGGGAATGTTGCCGGCACGGCGAAGGGGATGGCCGCGGCGGGACTCGAGCCCGGCATGTTCTGGGCGTACTACATCGGAACCCTCGAACTGGTGGGCGGGTTCCTTGTCGCCATCGGCTTGCTGACGCGGCCCGTGGCGGCGCTTTTCTTCGGCTTCATGTTCGTCGCCGCGTTTCATGTCAACTGGAAGTTAGGCTATTTCTGGACCAGCCGCGGTATGGAAATGCCGTTGCTTCTTCTGATCTTATCGCTGGTCATCCTGATCCGCGGCGGCGGGGAGTACTCGGTCGATCGTCGCATCGGGCGCGAGATCTGAGCCGCCGGGCGCGACAGGCCTGCCGAGAAAGCCGCCGACAGGCGGCTTTCTTATTGAATGACCCCGCCGCCGAGGCAGGTTTCGCCCCGGTAAAGCACGACCGACTGTCCCGGGGTCACCGCCCACTGCGGCGTCGAGAATTCCACTTCGAGGTCCTCTTCGCCGACGCGGTCGACGCGGCAAGCCGCGTCGGCTTGGCGATAACGCGTCTTCGCGCCATAGGGAAGCCGCGGATCCGGCGGCGTGCCGCTGACCCAGGCGGGGTCCTGCGCCGAAAGCCGCTCGCGCAAGAGCATCGGATGGTCGTGGCCCTGCACCACGATCAATTCATTCTTGTCCAGATCCTTTCCAGCGACGTACCAAGGCTCGCCAGCCGAGCCCTTCCGCCCGCCGATGCCGACGCCTTTGCGTTGGCCGATGGTGTAGAAGGAAAGCCCGATGTGCTCTCCGACGATGCTGCCTTCGGGCGTGCGCATCGCGCCGGGCTGCCTGGGCAAATAGCGGCCCAGGAACTCACGGAACGGGCGCTCGCCGATGAAACAGATCCCGGTCGAGTCGCGCTTCGCGAAATTGTGCAACCCCGCCTCTTTCGCGATTGCGCGCACCACGGTCTTCTTCAATTCCCCGACCGGGAAAACCACGCGCGCGAGCTGCTCCTGGTTCAGCCGATGCAGGAAGTAGCTCTGGTCCTTGGAAAGGTCGAGCGCCTTGAGCAGCTCGAAGCGTGCTCCCGATTCCCGCACCCGGGCGTAATGCCCGGTGGCGATGTGTTTCGCGCCCAGCGCGAGCGCGTGTTCCAGGAATGCCTTGAACTTGATTTCGGCGTTGCACAGGACGTCCGGGTTGGGCGTGCGGCCCGCCGAATATTCCGCGAGGAAGGCGCCGAAGACGCGCTCCTTGTATTCCGCCGAGAAATTCACCGCCTCGAGCTCGATCCCGATCACCTCGGCGACCGAGGCGCAGTCGATCAAGTCCTGCCGCGTCGAGCAATATTCGTCGTCGTCGTCCTCTTCCCAGTTTTTCATGAACAGGCCGACCACGTCGAAGCCGCGGCGTTTCAAGAGCAGCGCGGCGACCGACGAATCCACGCCGCCCGACATGCCTACGACAATGCGTTCGCCCGCCATCGACGGACTTTAGGCTACGCGGCGCTGGTTCTTGCGGATGAACTCCGCCATGCGCGCGACGCCTTGCTCGATCGCGGTTTTCGAGGCGGCGTAGGAGAAACGGATGTGCTGGCCTTCGCCGGGCACGCGCGCGCCGAAGTGGATGTCCGCGAGCACCGCGACCCCGACCTCGTTGAGGAGGCGCTTCCTGAATTCCTCCGAATCTGCAACGCCGGTCAGGCGGCAGGCCTCGGTCACGTTCGGCCAGGCGTAGAAGGCGCCGCCCGGCGTTTTGCAGGAGACGCCCGGGACCTGGTTCAGCAATCCCACGATGAGATCGCGCCGCCCGAGGAACGAGTCGCGCATTTTTTGCGCGTCGTCCTGCGGGCCGTTGATCGCCTCGACCGCCGCCCACTGGCTGACGTGCGAGGCGCAGGAATCGGTGTTCGTCACCCAGCGCACGAACTGCGGCGCGAGGACGGGATTCGAGGCGAAACCGATGCGCCAGCCGGTCATCGCCCAAGTCTTGGAGGCGCCGTCGGAGATGATCGTGCGTTCGTGCATTCCCGGAAGCGACGCGATCGAGGCGAACGGCTCCTCGTAGCAGAGCCGCGAATAGATCTCGTCTGCGTAGATCCAGACTTCCGGATGCCGCCTCAGGACTGCCGCGATGGATTCGAGATCCTTTCTCGTCAGGATCCCGCCGGTCGGGTTCTGCGGCGAGTTGAGGATGACGAGCTTTGTTTTTTTCGTGACCTTCGCCTCGAGCTCGGCCGGATCGAAGGCGAAATTGCGTGCCTCGCGCAGGTGCAACGGCACCGGCACCGCCCCGTTCGCGACGATCTGCGACTCGTAGATGGGAAACCCGGGATTCGGATAGATCACCTCGTCGCCAACGCCGTAATCGGTCACGGAAAGGATGCTGTAGGCGATAAAGGGCTTGGCCCCGCCGCCGATCACCACGTCCTCCGGCCGGATCGAGAGGCCCCGCATCTTGCCCATGTAGCGCGCCGCCGCCTCGCGCAGCTCGACAATGCCGGCCGAGGGCGTATAGCCGTGCCTGCCTTCGCGCACGGCGCGCACGGCCGCGTCCTGAACATTGGCGGGCGTGTGGAAATCCGGCTGCCCGATGCAAAAGGAGATGATGTCCCTGCCCTCGCGAACGAGCTCGTTCACCTCGGCGAGGACGACGAAGGCGTTTTCGGTGCCGAGGTTTTCGGTGCGGCGACTGATGCGGGGCATGGGCGCACGGTCAGGCGGTTGCAAGGGACGCCATTTTAGCCTATGCGGCGGCGCCTTCGTGTCCTATCATTGCGCCCTATACGGAGACCCGGATGCTTATCAACTGCGCGGCATATCAGGACGGCAAAAAGCTCGGCGACGTCGCGCCCGAGGACATCAGCAAGTACGTCAGCCGCCCCGAATGCTTCGTTTGGGTCGCGATGAAGGACCCCGGGCCGGGCGAGCTCGCCTCGATGCAGCACGAGTTCGATCTGCACGAGCTCGCCGTCGAAGACGCGCGTCACGGCCACCAGCGCCCCAAGATCGAGGAGTACGGAGACTCGCTGTTCGCGGTGCTGCACAACATCGAGTTCGCGGGCGGCGAGATCAAGGTCGGGGAGGTCGACATCTTCGTCGGCAGGAATTTCGTGCTGTCCGTGCGCAATCAGGCCGAACCGGGCTTCGCCACCGTGCGCGCCCGCTGCGAGCGCGAGCCCGAGCTCCTGAAGCACGGGGCGGGCTTCGTGTTCTACGCACTGATCGACGCAGTCGTCGACCGGTATTTCCCGGTGCTCGACGCAATCGAGGACGAGTTCGAGAAGTTCGAGCAGCAGATCTTCTCCGGCAACTCCCTGCGCGCCAACATCGAGGGGCTCTACTACGTGAGGCAGAAGCTCACCATGCTGCAGCACGCGGTGCTGCCGTTGCTCGAGGCGGTCGGCAAGCTGTACGGCGGCCGCGTCCCGCAAGTGTGCTCGGGTCTACAGGACTACTACCGGGACGTCTACGACCATCTGGTTCGGATCAACCAGAACATCAACGGCCAGCGCGACACCGTGACCACCGCGATCCAGGTGAATGTGGCCATGATCACCTTCGGCGAGACCGAAGTGACCAAGCGTCTCGCGGCCTGGGGCGCGCTCATCGCGGTGCCGACCTTCATCGCCAGCCTCTACGGCATGAACTTCGTGAACATGCCGGAATTGAAATGGGCGTTCGGCTACCCCATGGCGATCGGTGGGATGGCCGCGATCAACGCCTACCTCTGGTTCCGCTTCCGCAAGGCCGGCTGGCTCTAGGTTACGGTTTCCGGGCCGCGGGCTTCGGGCGGGAAGCGGACAGCGAACGGAAGGTCCTGCCGGACTTCGGCGCGGGGAAAAACCGGCCGCGGGTCCACTCCCCTCCGAAGGGCAGCATGCCGATCATGCCGTCACGGCCGCCCAGGATGCGCAAGAACCGCACCGCGACCGCCGTCGCGAGCGCGTACAGGCGCGGATGCTGTGCCGTCCACGCCCACAGCCGGATCGCGGCCATCTCGCGCCACGGGCGCAGACGGCGGTCGACCTGTTTTTCGCGAAGCTTCCGCAGCAGCTCGGGCAAGGGAATCTTGACCGGGCAGGCGACCGAGCACGCCCCGCAGAGCGTCGCCGCGTGGGGCAGATCGAGCGCGTTCGCAAGGCCCATGTAACTGGGTGTGAGCACCGAACCCATCGGACCCGGATAGACCCAGCCGTAGCTGTGTCCCCCGATCGCCCGGTACACCGGACAGTGGTTCATGCAGGCCCCGCAGCGTATGCAGCGCAGCATCTCCTGCATGTCGCCACCGACGAGATTCGTGCGCCCCGCGTCCACGAGGATGAAAACCATGTGCTCGGGTCCGTCGCGGTCCCGCCGAGCGCGCGGGCCGGTAAAGAGGCTCACGTAGTTGGAGATCGGTTGGCCGGTCGCCGAGCGCGTCAGGAGCCTCAGCAGGGTCGAGAAATCCTCCAGCGTCGGGAGCACCTTCTCGATGCCGGTGATGCACACGTGCACGCGCGGCAGCGTCGTCACCATGCGTCCGTTGCCTTCGTTCGTGACGATCACGCCCGATCCGGTTTCAGCGATCAGAAAGTTGCCGCCCGAGATGCCGAGGTCGGCCGAGAGGAAATGCTCCCGCAGCACCTCGCGCGCTTCGCGGGTCATACGCGGGATGTCGTCCTTGCGCGTCGCGTGGTGATGAGCCTCGAACAGGTCCGCGACCTCCTCTTTGCTCTTGTGAAGCGCCGGCGCGATGATGTGCGAAGGCGGCTCCCCGGCGAGCTGCAGGATGTATTCGCCGAGGTCGGTCTCGACGGGCGTGATCCCGTTCGCTGCTAGCGCCTCGTTCACTCCCGCTTCCTCCGAGAGCATGGACTTCGACTTGATCGCCTTCCTGACGCCATGTCGGCGGCAGATCTCGATGAGCAGCTCGCAGGCTTCGGCGCGGGTCTCGGCAAAAAGCACCGTCGCGCCGCGACGCACGGCTTCGGCTTCGAAGCGCTCCAGCCACGCATCCAGGCTCTCGAGCGACCGGTCGCGGATCGCCGCGCCCTCTCCCCTCAGCGTTTCGAAGAGCTCGGTGCCGAACTCCGCCACCGCCTTGGCGCGAAGGGCCGTAAATCCCGTGGACTGGAATTTGCGCAGGTTCGCCTGCAGGGTCGCGTCGGCGAGCGCCTCCCCCGACCTCGCCTTGAAGTGCATTGATTGGACCTGCAAAGGCGCTAGCCTCCGGTCGATCCGGCGAGCACTTCGGCGACGTGCAGCACCCGCGTCTTCGCGTCGCCGCGCCGGCGCAGCCGCCCCTCGATGTTCAGCATGCAGCCCAGGTCGCCGAGCACGACCGCATGCGCGCCGCTCGCCTCGATGTTCGCGCATTTCTTCTCCGCAATCGCGGAGGAGATCTCCCCGTACTTGATGGAAAAGGTGCCGCCGAAGCCGCAACAGGTTTCGCACTCTTCCATCTCGACGAGCTTGAGTCCCGCCACTTTCGCGAGGAGCTGCCGCGGCTGCGCCTTCACGCCGAGCTCTCTCAAGCCCGAGCACGAATCATGATAGGTCACGGTGCCGTTGAAGCTCGCCGGACCGGGTGCGCGCTTCGGGATCTTGGTCAGAAATTCGGTGAGCTCGTAGGTGCGCACGGCCAGTTTCCGGGCCTTCGCGAGCATGGCCGGATCGTCCTCGAACGCTTCGGGGAAATGCGTTCGGATCATGCCGGTACAGGAACCCGAGGGCACGACGACGTAGCGACAGTCCTCGAACTCGGCGATCAGCTTCCCGGCGAGCGACCGCGCCGATTTGCGGTCGCCCGAGTTCCAGCCGGGCTGCCCGCAGCAGGTCTGCATCGCAGGCACGGTCACCTCGCAGCCGGCGTCCTCCAGAAGCTTGAGCGCGGCCATTCCGATGGAAGGCCGCATAAAATCCACGAGGCAGGTTACGAACAGGCCGACGCGCATGAAAATCCAGGAAGACAAGGTTTGCCGGTGGGGTTGAAATCATAGCACGCGGGAATCCGCGTCCCGAGACGCGCATTCCATATCGCGGTATAGAATTGCGTCATTCGAACTCTTCCGGCAAGTCCGTGGCCCAGGCCGAATCCAGGAACTCCATCCAGGTGATCGAGCGAATGATGAAGCTGCTCGAGGTGCTCGCTCAAAACGCGCGACCGGCGGGGCTGAAAAACCTCGCGCAGGCGAGCGGCCTGCACCCTTCCACCACGCACCGCATCCTCGGCGCGCTGGTGAACGACCGCATGGTCGAGCGCGTCGAACCCGGCAGCTATCGCCTCGGCATTCGCCTCCTCGAGCTGGGCAACCTCGTCAAGGCGCGCATCAGCGTGCGCGAGCACGCGCTGCCCTACATGCGCGAGCTTCACGCCCAGACGGGCGAAGCGGTCAACCTCTCGGTGCGCCGCGACGACGAGATCGTGTACGTCGAGCGTACCTCGAGCGGACGCTCGCTCATGCGCGTGGTGAATATCGTCGGTGCCCGGGCGCCTTTGCACATCACCGCGGTCGGAAAGTTGTTTCTCCTCGAGGACGGGGCAGAAGGCCTGCGGACCTACGCCCAGAGGACCCGCCTGCCGCAATACACCCGCAACACCCTTACCACCGTGGGCGCGCTCGAAAAGGAGCTCGAGCGCATCCGCCGCAACGCCTACGCCGTGGACAACGAGGAGGCCGAGCTCGGCGTGCGCTGCATCGGCGCGGGCGTCCGGGACGACAGCGGGGCCATCGTGGCGGGTCTTTCGGTCTCCGCGCCCGCCGATCGCATGAAGAGCGCCTGGTCGGGCTTGGTCAGGGAAACAGCCGAGAAGATTTCCCGCGCGATCGGGCATCGCGTCTGATATCGGGCGGTCTCGGCCGTCGGAGCCTTTTCCGTCTCTTGACGGTTCGTCGCAGCACCCGCAGCATTGAATAAGGGCCAGACACCCCGTTCCGCTTATCGCAACACCGGAGGCAAGTAATGATCATCGACTTCGATTCCCATCTGCGCGAAGGCTATTTCATGGACGAGGTCTACAAGCTCGACGGTCCCTACGAGCGTTTCAGACCCGTCAAGTTGAACGACGGGCGCACGCACGGAACGAAGTTTCTGCATTCGCTCGATCCCATCAGCCCGCAGGGGCACGCCGCGCACCGGCACCCCTATATCTACGACCCGAAGACCAACTGGCGCGGGGGCGACGTCGCGGCGCGGCAAGTAGGGGGCTACGACATGGCGCGCCGCCGCGAGGACATCGGCAAGGAAGGCATCGACAAGCAGCTGCTGTTCCCGACGCAGATCACGATTGCGACTTCGAACATCGGCGGACTCGGCCGCGAGTGCGCGCGCCTGTTCAACGATTGGGTCGCGAAACTGGTGAAGGGCCACGAGGATGTGTTTCTGCCGGTGGCGATGGCGCCGGCGGGCTGTCCCGAAGCCCTGGCCGACGAATTGCGCCGCTGCGTGAAGGAGCTCGGCTTCAGGTCTTCGCACCTCGTGCCTTATTGCGGGACGCGCAACCTGGACGACCCGAGCTTCTACCCCTACTACCAGGCTGCGGAAGAGCTCGGCGTCGCGTTGCTATGCCATCCGAACAGCAACGGCGAGCTGGTCGACCGGTTCGACAATTTCTACAAGACGCACGTGCTCGGGCGCCCGACCAACTGCAGCGCGGCGCTGGTGGCGTTGGTATTGGGAGGCGTGTTCGAAAAGTTTCCAAAGCTCAAGGTCGTGTTCTTCGAGTGCAGCGCCGAGTGGATCCTCTACTGGATGCACCGCATGGACGACGACTGGGAATGGGCGAAGGATTTCCCGCAGATCTCGGGCATGCTCAAGATGGCGCCCTCCGAATACATCCGCCGCAACTGCTACGTGACGTGCGAGGCGGACGAAGCCGACCTCAAGCGTCCGATCGCCGAGCTCGGCGAGGACCGCATACTCATGGCGAGCGACTACCCGCATTTCGACTCGGAGTACCCGCACACCGTTTCGAGCATCCGCGCGCGCAAGGACCTCACCGAGCGTCAGAAGGACAAGATTCTCGGCGGGAACGCGGCGCGCCTGCTGCAACTCTAGTCGCCGCCGTGCCGCTTCGCTTACTGGTTCTGCTCGGCCTGGCAGTTGCGCCCTCGGGTTTCGCGGTCGAGCCCACGCCCGGAGTCGCCGCCGTCGCTTCTTATTCGGGCCCCGATCGCAGCGAGCGCCTGATCGCCGCCGCCAAGAAAGAGGGCGAGCTGATGCTGTACTCGTCCCTCACGCAAGACGACCAGCTCAAGCTCGTCTCCGACTTCAAGCGCCGCTACGCGGTCACGGTGAAATTCTGGCGCGGCAGCCAGGCGCATATCCTGCAGCGCGTGCTGAGCGAGACGCGCGGGGGTCGCTTCGAGTTCGACGTGCTCGAGACCAACGCCCCGCAGATCGAGGCGCTCGCCCGGGAAAAGCTGCTGCAGAAAATGAACTCGCCCTACATCGAGCAGGAATTGCTTCCCGAGGTCATGCCGTCGCACGGCGAGTGGGCGCCCGACCGGCTCAATCTGCTCGTCTACGCCTACAACACCCACTTGGTGAAGGCGGCAGACGTTCCGAAGTCCTGGCAGGACCTGCTCGACCCGAAATGGAAAAAGCGCATCGGCGTGGAATCCACGAACGTGGAATGGTTCGCCGCTCTGGTCAGATCGCTCGGCGAGAAAGCGGGACTCGAGCTGTTCCGGCGCATGGCCGACAATGGCTTGGCGGTGCGCACAGGTCACAATCACAGCGCCGTCCTGGTCGCAGCCGGAGAAATTCCCCTGATGCTGGGGATCTACAGCCACGACGCCGAGCGCATGAAGGCTAAGGCCGCGCCGGTCGACTGGTTCATCCTGCCTCCGGCCGTCGTGCTGCCCTCCGCAGTCGCGGTCTCGCGCCGCGCGCCCCACCCAAGCGCGGCCGCGCTCTTTTACGACTACATGCTGACCGACGGCCAGCGCTTCTACACGGAAGTGCACCGCGTGCCTGCGAACAAGAACTACGACACGCCGGTGCGGCGTCTGGTGCGCGAGCGCGAGGCTCTCAAAGTCGTGAATTCGCAAGAGGCCATCGACGACTACGACAAGTGGCTGGACCTGTACAAACGCATCATCGTCGACCGGTCACAGCACTGATCTCCCGGGGCACATGAAGAGCGCGTCGTCGGTTCGTCCTTACCTCTGTGCGGCGGCGTTCGCCGCGCTCTCGGTGCCGGGATGCGCGGCCCAAACCGTAATCTACGAAAAGGCCTCGCCTTACAACACCATCATCGTCACCGAGGATCACAAGGGCCTGCGCACGCTGCTCTTCGAAAGAGGCGGCGGACGGCAAAGCGTCGTGAAGCCCGGAGATCCGGACCATCTGGAGCTGCCCTACGCGCGGGTCGCACTTGCCGGCCTGGCGCTGTGCGAAGAACCGCGCCGCATTCTCGTCGTCGGTCTGGGCGGGGGGAGCCTGCCGATGTTCCTGCGCGGGCACTATCCTGCCGCGGCCATCGATGTGGCGGAAATCGACCCGGATGTGGTGGACGTGGCGAAGAAGTATTTCGGCTTCCGGGAGGACGAGCGCACGCAAGCCCACACCGGCGACGGGCGGCAATTCATCGAGAACGCCCGGCAAGCCGATTACGACATCATCTTTCTCGACGCTTTCGGCGCCCGCGACATTCCGAAACACCTCACGACGCGGGAATTCCTGCAAATCACGCGCCGTGCGCTCAAGCCGAGCGGCGTCGTGGTCAGCAACGTCTGGCGCCCCGCTTCCAACCCTCTCTACGACTCGATGGTCCGGACCTATCAGGAAGTTTTCGACGAGCTGTTCATCCTGGGCGTCCCAGGCGACGTCAACAATATCTTCCTCGCACTTCCCCGCGCGCATCGGCTCGGCCAAAGCGAGTTGGCGCTGCTCGCCCGGAAAATATCGACCGCGAAGCGGTTCCGCTTCGACCTGGGAGAGCTGGTCGAGTACGGGTTCCTGCACGCTCGCGAGGAGAACCCGCAGGCGCGGGTGCTGCGGGACGCAGACCTCCGATAAACCGACGACTGCCTAGGCGGCGACCATCCCGTGCACGCTGAACAGCTGCTGCGGATCGGTCCAGACTTTTTCCGGCGTGAATCCCGCCCGCTTACCCAGTTCCTGGAATTCGGCGATCGAGTACTTGCAGGAAATTTCGGTATGGATGGTTTCGCCCGGCGCAAAATCGAACCGCCGCCCGGCGACGTGCACGAACTGCGAGTACAGGCTCTCCAGGTGCATCTCGATGCGGCTCATGATCGGATCGTAGAAAGCCTTGTGACGAAAGCGCTTCACCTGGAAATCCGCCGCAAGCTCGCGATTGATCCGATGCAACAGGTTGAGGTTGAACTGCGCCGTCACGCCCCTGGGATCGGCGTAAGCGGCGTCGAGAGTGGCCTTGTCCTTCTTGAGGTCCACGCCGATCAGCAGGACGCCGCGCGGTCCCGCCGTCTTGCGCGCCTGCTTGAGGAAAGCCAACGCCTCGGCGGGGGTGAAATTGCCGATCGTGGACCCGGGAAAGAAAATCGCCTTCCGCTGAATCGGCACCCCTACGAACTCGGGCAGCGCGAGGGGCCGCGTATGGTCGGCGCAGATGCCGACGATATTGAGGAAGGGAAAGCGGCCCGCAAGCTCGCTTGACGAAGCACGCAGGGTATCGATCGCGATGTCGATCGGAACGTACAGCTGCGTCTGCAGCGCCTGGATCAGGATGCGCGTCTTGGCCTGAACGCCGCTGCCGAATTCGATCAGCTCGGCCTCGGGCCCTACGAATTGCGCGATTTCCGCGATGTTGCCGCGCAGGATCGCCGTCTCGGTGCGTGTCAGGTAGTACTCGGGCAGCTCGCAGATCGCCTCAAACAGCCGGCAGCCCTGCTCGTCGTAGAAATACTTCGGCGGGATGCTCTTCTGCGGAAGCGCTAGGCCGGCGAGCACGTCCTCGAGGAGCCCCCCTCCACGGGGAAGGAAGCTGTAGAAGCGGACCACCCCAGGTGCCGGGGTCTGGGGCGAAGGCTCGGGGTTCATGCCGGGGGCCGGACTCTAGCCCGGCCGGTCGTTTCGTGCGTATATCGATGCGAAATCGCCCTGCAGCGGCAAGCCCGCGGAGGTCTGATGAGCGTTCGACCGGCCGGAGGCGAACTCCAGCCATTGGCGTATGCGGGTCGCGTCGCCGACACGAGTGTATTTGCCCCAGGAATCGAGCAGCACGATGATAATCGAACGCCCGGCGAGCGTCACCTGCATGACGAGGCACCGCCCCGCCTCGGCTATGTATCCGGTCTTGGATAGACCGATGTCCCAGTGGGAGCTGCGGGTCAGGTTGTTGGTATTGCCGAAGCGCATCGTGCGGCGCCCGATCTTGACCTGGTGCGAAGTCGAAGTGGTGTAGTCGCGGATCTTGGGGTAGGCGTGCGCGGCCTGCACGAGCTTCGCCAGGTCCTGCGCGGTCGACACGTTGCGGCCGGAAAGGCCCGTGCCGTCCTCGAAGCGCGTGCCCGACATCCCGAGCAATTGGGCTTTGAGGTTCATCGCCAGCACGCACGAATCTTTTCCGCCTGGGTAGGAACTTGCGATCGCGGAGGCGGCGCGGTTTTCCGAGGCCATGAGGGCGAGGTGCAGCAACTCGTCGCGCGTGAGCGTCGTTCCTACTTGCAGGCGGGAGTGAGAACCGCGCAGCCTGTCGACGTCGGCTTTCGTGACCGTCACCGGCTCGTCGGGGTCCAGCTCGGCGTCCAGCGTGACGATCGCGGTCATCAGCTTGGTGAGCGAGGCGATCGGCAACTTCGATTCCATGTTCTTGCCGAGGAGAACCTCGCCGGATTGCTGGTCGACGACCATCGCGGCCTGCGATTTCAGCGCCGGTTGGCGAACCTCGCGCGCGAACACCGGCGTCGAGCCGACCGCCAGTGCAATCAGGGATATCGCGATGAACCGCACCCTTCCTCCCTGCTTCTTGTTGGGCCGGTCAGTTTAGCTCCGACAAAATTAATTTGCAACGAAAATAAAGGGATACGCGGAATACTTCACACGATCTCACGAAAAAAGCCTGGCCTTGCCATAACCGCCGCCGGGAACGCCGCTCCTCAGGTCGCGGCCGCCTGCTCGGCTTCCTCCTGCTGCTGGAGCGCCCACATCTGGGCGTAAGCGCCGTCTTGCTCGAGCAGCTCCCTGTGTGTGCCGCGCTCGACGATACGGCCCTGATCCAGAACGAGAATCTGGTCGGCATCCATCACCGTGGAAAGGCGGTGAGCGATCACCAGGGTGGTGCGGCCCTTCGCGATGCGATCGAGCTCGGCCTGGATGCCCTGCTCGGTTTCGGAATCCAGGGCAGAGGTGGCCTCGTCGAAGACGAGGATGCTCGGGTTTTTCAGGATGGCGCGGGCGATCGCGACGCGTTGCTTTTCGCCCCCGGAGAGTTTCAGCCCCCGCTCGCCGACGCGCGACTCGTACCGGTCGGGAAGGCCCTCGATGAATTCGTGGATGTGCGCGGCCTTCGCCGCCTCGACGACCTCTTCCGGCGATGCGCTCGGCCGCCCGTAGTGGATGTTGTAGAGGATCGTGTCATTGAACAGCACCGTATCCTGGGGCACGATGCCGATCGCAGCTCGCAGGGACGACTGCGTCACGCCGCGGATATCGGCGCCGTTGATGGTGATGCGGCCCGCGTTGACGTCGTAGAAACGGAACAGGAGCCGCGCCAGAGTGGATTTTCCGGAGCCGCTGTGTCCGACGACGGCGACCTTGCTCCCCGCGGGCACCTCAAACGAGACGTCGAAGAGGATCTGCCGTCTCGGTTCGTAGGAAAAATCGACGCGCTCGAAGCGCACCGTGGCGCTTCCCGCGCTTTTCCCAAGGGGCAGCGGCACCGCATCCGGCCGGTCCTGAATTTCCCTGTCCTGGGTGAGCAGGCGGAACATGCGGTCCATGTCGGCGAGCGCCTGCTTGATTTCACGGTATACCATGCCGAGGAAGTTGAGCGGAATGTAGAGCTGGATCAAAAGTCCGTTGACCAGCACCAGATCGCCGAGCGTCAAGGTTTTCGCCACCACTCCTTGAGCGGCGAGGATCATAAGCAGCGTCACCGCGACGGCGATGATGCAGGACTGTCCGATGTTGAGGAGCCCGAGCGAGGCTTCGTTCTTCACCGCGGCGAACTCGTATTTCTGCAGGTTCTCGTCGTAACGGCGCGCTTCGTACTCCTCATTGTTGAAGTATTTCACCGTTTCGTAGTTGAGCAAGCTGTCGATCGCGCGCGTGTTGGCCTTCGAATCCAGCTCGTTCGCCTGGCGGCGGATTTCCATGCGCCACTCGGTGATGGACACGCTGAAAGCGATGTAGACCACGACCGCGACAAAAGTGACCGCCGCGAAGCGCCAGTCGAATTTGGTGAGAAGGATGGCCGCCACCAAGCTGAACTCGAGGATCACAGGGACGATCGAAAACAACATGTAAGTCAACAGCGTCGAGATGCCGCGGGTGCCGCGCTCGATGTCGCGCGACACGCCGCCGGTATGGCGCTCCAGATGAAAGCGCAGGGACAGGCTGTGCATATGACGGAACACCGTGAGCGCGACGCGGCGGATGGCGCGCTGGGTCACGCGCACGAACACGACGTCCCGGAGCTCCGCGAACAGCGTCGTCGAGAATCTGAGGATCCCGTAAGCAGCGAGGAGCGCGAGGGGCAGAACCAGCACGGCTGTCCGAGCGTCCAGCGAATCGACCACTTCCTTCAGGATCAGCGGCACGCCGACGTTGGCGAGTTTGGCGGTGCTCAGAAACGCGAGCGCCAGCGCCACGCGCACGCGGAATTCCCATAGATAGGGGACGAGCATCCCGACCGCGCGCCATTCGCTGCGACGTTTCGGCGCGGCGGAACCCTTCAACGGGGCGGGGAAGGCAAAGCCGCTGCGGTGATCGTGGGCCATGGGGGATCGTCATGTTACATGGGGGCGGGG
>WNFF01001911.1_pt1 | contig 22252 bp, 15 predicted proteins | sample 5400441 | NCBI WGS metagenome assembly WNFF01 (sample SAMN13153345, study PRJNA577476) | soil metagenome | isolation source: 120 cm saprolite under Douglas fir tree site 2 hole 3 replicate 1 | place: USA:California | collected 2015-04-18
CTTCCGCGCAACCGATGCTTCCGCAAGTACACCTCCTGCCGGTGAAAAGAACGGGGAGATGGCCACCCAAGCAGCCCGCTTGCATGTGCTTTCCGCGCAATAGCTTGCCCTCGACCATGGCGGCGCCGCCAATGCCTGTTCCCAAAGTGATCATGACGGCGTCGGAGATCTCGCGTGCAGCACCCGCGTAGCACTCGCCGAGAAGCGCCATGCGGGCATCATTTTCAATGCGAAACGGGAGACCAAAAGAATCTTTACTCCATGCCGGGAGATCTACACCAAGCGCGTCGTCGTATTTTTCGTTGGTGGAAAGCACGCGGCCCGTGCGCGTGTTGACCAACCCGGCAAATCCGAAGGCAACGCCCAGGCAATCTTTCGGTGCGATTCCCGTTTTAGACAGTAGCTTGCCGAAGGTTCCCGCAAAAACCGGCAGCAGCGCCTGTAGTCCTTTGCCGCGGTCGGTAGCAATCGTTTCTGTCGCGACGAGAGTGGTCCCGTCCACAATCGCGCAAGCGGCGTGCGTCCCGCCTAAATCAATCGATAAGGCTTTCATTCACACTCCTCAAATGATTCGCTCACACCCAACGGCTAGTGAAGGCTAGAACGAAAACCGCAGCAACCAAAAATCCAACGCCGACCAACTGAATTCGCACCGGCCGTTTGCCGGTTTTTTCCCACTCGCCCGTTGCGATGCCGAGCAGACTGGCAACGATAACAATCAGCGACATGAATAGCGGCCAGCCAAGAATTGAACCGAGGTCGCCAAGTTTTCCGGCAGAGACTCCATAGAGCATCGTGCTGGAAAACCAAAAAATAGCCATGACGAGGGCAAGAACCCAATAGCTTCCCGTGCCCTTACGACTAAAACGCGAGCCGGACTTATTCTTGGAAAGCAAATAGATGCAATAAAGAATGTTGGGAAGCGCGCCTGCAAGCATCAAAGGCATCCAGGCTGCGTTGGGCGCCCAAACGGGGGCAGCACCTAATTTTTCCGCACTGACGAGAAGCGGACGGCCGAACGTGAGACCAAAGTTGACGAAGGAAGCGCCGCAGCCGCAGAGAATCGAAAGGATGAGACCTCGCGTCATGGAGGAGCCAGGGCGTCCGGCGGCCGAGCGAAGCACAGCTTCGCGGTGCCGGCCGGCTACGGCACAAATGCTGACGCCAATGACAACGAGTACAACGCCCGCGATTACGCCGCCTCCAGCCGGAGTGAATATCTTGCTGGAATGAAGCCGGAGCAGAGGCAGCAGGCTCCCAACTGCTGCGGAAATCCCCAGAACGATCGAAAACGTGAGAGCGATACCTATCGATTCAACGGCGAGACCGAAAAAGACCTGGGCGATTCCCCAGCCTGCACCGAAAACTGCAGCAAGCAAGATCGGACCGTAACCAGCGTCGTGATAGACGTCACCGAGGTGCGGAATCGTGATAAAGGTGACGACCGGAGGCAAAAACACCAGCGCGAAGATGGACCACACGAGCCAGGTGTTCTCCCAGGCCCAATTGCCAGTGAATTTCATGGGCAAGGTGAAGCTGGCATTCATAACCCCAGCGACCAGCAAGAGCAGCAGACCTACTGTTGTATCCGACATGCGAAGTCACACTCCTGTTTGCCAACGTACGAGAGACACAATCTACCAGCACAACTCTTGGGCACTTGGAGCGCTGATTTTCACGACATCACTTCGTTCTGTGCCCCGCAAGACCAGTGAATTCTTTCCGAGTTTTACCTCACGAATGGATCGCCAGCTTTTCGGAACAGCGGCGAGAAACGCCATGTAAGACACGTTGCTTTTTCCACGAGCCGCAACACATTTCCAACCAGGCGTAGCGAAGAGATTGCCCATGCGAAAGGTGTCCTGCTTGCCGATGGGCAGGGGAGTTGTACCAAATTCCATGCCGCGAGCTTGCGTGGCGCCATTCCACGGGGAATAGTCTCGCGCGCAGTTCTCCTCCCAAACGGCGACCCAAGGAAAGTCCTCTCGCCGGAAACAGTAGCCAAAGACGAAGCCAAGCTCCCAATTCAGCGCAGCAATAAACGAAGTTTCCCGCGCGGCATCCAAGAGAACGCAGGCTACCGCTCCAGTCCTTGGCTTGGAAAACGGATGGGAAAGGTCCGTTCTGCCCCCTTTTTCGCGCGGCGCGTATGGCCAACTGAATTCACGATCTGCTGCGACGAGGCTCTTGCCCTCGTAGCCGAGCGGCCAAGTCTTCGCTCGTTTGCCGGAAAGAAAAACTGCACTGGAGCTCGGGCCAAGCAAGGGCTGCCCAAGCGTGACGTGCTGAACCCAATGAACATAGTGATCCTCTGATCGTTGGTTGGTGACCGATTCTTTGAACAAGGCGATGCTGCTGTTGCGGTGCAAGCGGATCTCGCGTTCAAAGAGCAGGCCAGCAGAAGGAAGTTGCACTTGCCACTTTGCTTGAGGTGTTCCTGAGCCCTGTGCCTTCCGCACAAGCCGCCAAGTGGAGGTAGCAGCTTCTCCATGGAGTGGCAGACCCTGCTTCGCCTCTTCCGCAGATGGCGCGCCGAAATAGTCCAAGCAGAGGGCGTGGCCGGTAAAAGACGCTAGAAATTCACCGACAAAGCGCTGTCCGTACTTGGACGCGAGCTTTTTTGCTTTTGGCGTGGCCGGATCTGCAGTCTCCCAGGGGGCTTCCCACAAGACGTTTGCGTCAGGATTTCCTGAGCCGGGGAGGAAGCGCAGCGATGCAACGTGACCGCCACCGTTCAGCGCAATGAGTTCAATCACTCCGTTGGACAGAACACACGCGGAACGTTTGCGCCAGCGGGCAGCATGGACACCCGGGTACACAGCGAATCTCTTTGAGCCTCGTTTCAACAAGAGAAACCCATATCCATTGAAAAGGCCGCGCCAGTTACAAACGGGGCGTCGTCCGAAACCAAGTAGAGCGCTGCTCCAGCAATTTCCTCCGCTGTGCCAAGACAGCCGACGACATCTGCTTCTCTACCGGTGCAATCGATCTCTTTAACAAGAGTACCGATCCGCTCCGGATAGATATCCACCGCGGCAATGCGCGCGCCTTCTCTTGCGAAGAGAAGGCATGTGGCGCGACTGATTGCGGCTGCGGCACCTGTGATGACGGCGACTTTGTTGGCAAGATTCATCGACGTTTGTTCTTTCCGCCTAAAGCCTATTGCCTGGTTGCGGCACCCGTTCCGCCTTCCTGAAATCCCATGCCTCCCGCAGGCACGAGCATGCCGCCGTCAACCAGCAAGGCAGTGCCAGTGATGAACGAGGCCCAGTCGCTGGCAAGGAAGGCAATGGCATTAGCCACCTCTTCTGGGCGCCCAATGCGGCCGAGTGGATGCATGCGATTGCAGGTATTGATTACTTTTTCGGGATTCGGATCCAGGCTGGCGGCCCAGCGCAACATAGGAGTGTCAATCGCGCCGGGACAAACGCAATTTACGCGAATGTTTTTGCCGGCATAGTCGAGAGCCATGGACCGAACGAGACCGAGTAAGGCGTGCTTCGACGTAACATAGGCCGCGGAGTTTCCAACAGCCGTGAATGTCTGCACCGAAGCGACCACAACAACGGCTCCTCCGCCACGAGTCGCTATCAGCGGAATTGTGGACTTGGCGACGTGAAAACAGCCATTGAGATTGACGCTCATCACTTCTTCCCAGAGGTCCTCAGTCGTGCCGGTGACGTCGCCGTAGCGCTGGATACCCGCATTGCTCACGAGAACGTCCACGCCGCCTAGCTCTTCGCGCACGGATTGCACGGCACTGTCCACTTGAAGAGCGTCGGCAACATCGCATGGAAAAAATGTAGAACGGTGCCCTCGGGATTGAAGCTCGCGGGTAATTTTACCGCCGGCGTCCGCATCGCGATCCAAAATCGCGACATTTGCACCCAGCTCGGCAAACTTTTGCGCGGTGGCGCAGCCGATCCCCATGGCGCCGCCGGTTACAAGCACAACTTTGTTGTCGAAGCGAATGCTCATTGGCCGCTCCTTTCAAGAAGTGCGCCGGATGAGGGCGAAGCCAGACTACTTTTAGTCGTGAAAAAGATCGTCTTTATTTCGAACGGCCGCATGGTGAACTCGAGTTGACCTGCCGCAACATCGAGTGCTGCGCCTTGTTCTTCGAGAACCGAGGAGTCGCTTGCACTTTCCACTTTGAAGAATGGGCTGGAGACTCGGACGCGCTGTTCGTGTCCGGCAAGTTCCGTTAGCCGGACAATACTTCCTTTGCCGTTCTCCGAGCGTTTCCAGGTCACGACCGCTACGTTTGGATTGTCTACCTGGAGCACGCTTGCCTCAGTAGCAGGGAGACGACCCGGAGTGAATGCTGCGTTGACCATGTCGGATTCGAGAGGAGTCATGGCTTCCCAACCGGTGCGCGTCAATTGCGCAGGATCGAACTTTTCCGCGCTGACGTAGTTGCTCATGAGCCAGGAAACAATGGTGGATGTCTTTGGACGGAATTCCTTTGGCCAGTTTCCGCGCACGATATCGCCAAAGTTTGCGAGGGGAGCGTCGCGAGGAATGATGGCAGCAGAAACGCCATCACCAGAAACTGCGGCCCAATGGTTCACGGCGTACCATTCACGGCTGCCACCGAGAAGTTCGTCCTTGGCCGGATCGATCCAACCCGTTTGGGATTCATACGTGAAGCGGGGATTCTCCACGGTAAACGGAAACACAATGTAAACCGCTTCCTTGCTGAGCACAGACTCCTTTTTTATCTCGTAGCGAAACTCGATGCGCTTTTCGGAATCCAGAAGTGTGATCTGCGTTTTGATGTCAGGGGTGTGCGGCGCGGAGGACTCTAACGTGATCACGGTGCCGTAGGGAGCGCGCTGAACGGAGACGATTCTTCCCTTGGCCGCCGCGGTCGGAGTTAGCAACGGCGAGTGCAATTCTGCGCCGAACCGATAGAGGCTGTTATTCGGCATGAGGTGACGCGGTAGTAGGGACTTTCCAATGCCGTGTCACTTTTCGTGGATTTTTCGCTTTTGTCGGAAGCACTCATGGGTTCCTTCGCGGTTCGAAGCGCGAATAGCTTGTAACCCATCGCTGGAACATCCGGCGCGAGAAAGCGCACACGGCGATAGCCTCCGCCAAACCCCGGAAGCGGCGTGCTCCTGCCCACGAAAAGAACTTGGTAGGAAATTTCACGGTTGGCGACCGCATCGAAGAGTGCCTGCCCGTCGGGAAGATCCATTTCCACAAAACCGCTCCGCAGCCAGTTGACCGAATTGAAGACGGCAAGGGATGCGTCTTTCGGCCCAAGGAATGATTCGAACTGCGCCCAGCTGCGGTGAATCGACCGGGTAACGGCTTCCCTTGCGTTCGTGGTTTCGGCGCGTTTTAAAGCGATCTGACCGATGGTCTGCTGATTGTCCGGTTGCGTGGTTGCGCCAACGTAGGTCCAGGTGTGCTCGTCGAAGAGCAGTGTGTCTTTCCAGGCCGCCGCGAGTATAGATTCGTCCGGACGGAGAGACGGGTCGAGAACTGCCGGAATGGTGCCGAACTTTTCCGCCGTCAGGATTCGCTGTTGATTTTGACGGTGCAAAGCGGTGTGAAAGCTATCCGAGGCAAACCCATCTTCCCAGTAAGGGCCGAAATCACCGCGAAAAACAGGAAGCTTTCCGTGAAATTGTTGTTCGATGTTCGACATGGCTTCTGCGAAGTTCGCATATTGAAGCCGGGGCCACGCATAGCGAGCTTGCCAGTTCCGAACCAGGTCCGCCTGGTCTTTGTTCAATGCGGTATTTTCAAGCTGGCTCCCAAAAATAATGGCCGCGTTTGCGATGTAGCCGGCACCCGAATAAGCCTGGAGAAAAACGGGCAACGCATCTTTAACAGCGTCCAACCGTTGCGGTGTGGCGAACATCGTCGAGAGCTGAAGGTACGCTCGTGAATACCACATGAGCACGCGGCCGCCATCGGGCCCTTCCCAATAAAACGGCGACTTTTCGTTCCAGCGCCCCTGGAGGACTACGGGAGCACGCCAGGAGTTGCTCGCCGCGGCAAAATATTTCACCCCGGCATCATGCAGGATCGAAGCATAGGACCAGCTATAGGAAGGAACGTCCGTGATATGCGCGGCGCCTAGCGGCAAGGAGTATTGTTTTGCCAAAGCTGCACTCGGGTACAAGGAGCGAATCAAGCCTTCGAGTGAAGCAACTCCCGTGTGTTGATTCGCGTACTGCATGGGCAGCGTGATTTTGCCGTCGCGAATGCTTTGCAGAAACCGCTCTTGTCTTTCGGGAGAGCGGCCTTTCAGATATTGTTCTGCAACCCACGAGCCATCGAGTGTCCAGCGAAACTCCGGGTGCGTTGGAAGCAGGTCCAAGACTCCATCGACAGCCTGGGAATGGAGTTCGGCGACCTTGTCCGGATAGTCCGTAAATCCGATATCGAGATGTTCGTGCGGAACAAGGAAGATCGTCCACTTCTTCTGGGGCGCGAGCATTACCGGAAATGATTTGCGAGAAGAGCTGGACTTGATCTGAAAGATGACAGGTAGGGCTCCCCGCCATTCCGGCACGGGAAATTCGAGAAGCAACTCACCAAAATCGCCGGAGGCTTCAAAAGTCTGGACGATGGGTTTGCCCCCGATACTCAGCGAGGCTTGTCCAAACTTGGGCATGTTGGAAAAAGACACTCGTGCTTCCACAATTTCTACCAATTCAGATTTTTCCGAGCGATAGAAGATCGAAGGTTCAACACTCGCAGTAATGCGACCAGTAGCGTATTTTTCCGAAAGCGACTGCGTCAGATTCAGCGCGTCGTAGATAACACCGGTGTGGCCGAGCGCTATGGAACCTAGCGAGTTTTCGACGGTGTCCGGAGAATCGAGAGCGGTCAAGACCAGACGATTTTCGCCCTTTTGAAACCACGCGGCAGGAAGCTCGATCACTTTCGTGTCCGCGGAAGTCTGCGGCACAAACGTACCTTCCCAATCGCCAGCTGCATAGTTCAACTTCGGTTGAAAGTAGAAGGAACCTGTGTGTCCATTGATGTCCACGCGAAGATGGGACAGCCGCGGCGTTTCGTACAGGATGGCTATCGTCAGCCGGTAGACGCCAGCAGGTTTTTCCGGCAAGCTGAACAGAATCGTGAATGGGTGCAGCCTTCCTCCGGCCAGGCCGTTCGCGGGACCAGGCTGAAAGCGCGGCCAATCCTCCGCTTCCCTGCTCTGCCCAACGCGATAGACAGCATCCGAGTTTGGATTTGCGTAGTCGATTCCCTGGCTGCGGAATTCGGCGGACGACACATCAAACTTGCCGATTTGCCAAAGGATTTTCTCTTGGGCAGCAGTGCGACCGGCGCAAAGCGAATGCGCAAACAACAAGAACAGTAAGCTTAAGCCGCTAAGTAGCCTCTTCTTCACAGGGTTCACCATTTCGGCTGAATCGTGATAGCTCCGGGACGCCGAGGATCCTCAATCCAGGAACCCATCGCTCTTTTCATGGAAAGTTCGTGATACTTGGCGAGCTTATCGCGGTCGAGGCGAACGCCCAGTCCCGGCCCATCGGGCACGGCCATCTTGCCTCCCGGCAGGTACGGAAGTTTTCCGCCTGCAAGAATATCGTCGGTGAGATGGTGATAGTGCGAGTCCGGCGCGGCCACGAGATTTGGCACGGTTGCGGCAAGGTGAATCATCGCGGCTTGTGAAATGCCAAACTCAGCTCCGCTATGCATACCGACGTCAATGCCCAGGGATTCGCAGACTTGGCCTGCCTGGCGAGCTCGAGTGATGCCGGCGTACCAGTGGGGATCTAGAAGAACGACGTCAAGAATATTCAGCATGGCGGTGGGCATCAAATCTTCGAACGCAAACACGGACATATTGGATGCGAGAACCATTCCCGGTGTCTTGGCATTGACACGCGACATCGCGCGCATGCCCCAAACCGGATCTTCAAAGTATTCCACGTCGTGTTCCTGAAGCTTTCGTGCTACACGCACAGCCGTGGTCACAGTCCATGCCGCGTTCGGATCCATGCGCAGCTTCAGCTTGGGAAACGCTTTGCGCAGGGCGATGAAGGTTTCGATTTCCTCATCCGGCGGCAGAACGCCATTCTTGTACTTCAGAGTCTCGAAACCGTGTTTCTGGACGAGCTCGCGCGCGAATTCGACCATTTGCTGGGCACTGGAGATTTCACCGCGCTTCTCATCATGCGGATAGCGGTAAAAAAGGTAGCCGGCAAACGGGACTTCGCTGCGCAATCTGCCGCCGAACAGATCACAAACGGGCTTCCCGAGTGCCTGTCCTTGCAAATCGAGACACGCAAATTCCAGTGCCGCGAAACCCAGCACATTGCCAAACAGTTTCAAGTTCGTTGGCGCAGCAAGCTTCCAGCGGATGCGCTCCAGGTTGAACGGATCTTCGCCAATGAGCTGCGGGCGCATTTCCGCCAACTGCCCTTCGCGGCTGGCACCGCCATAGCACTCTCCCAGACCGATGAGCCCCTCGTCTGTCAGCACTTCCACGATGATCCGGGAAAAGCCTGGATGAGATCCGAATGCGTAGCGCAGTGGAGCTTCGATCGGGATATAGGCAGGCGTCCATCGTACGTCCGTAATTCGCATGACCCTCCTTCTTTCCAACGGCAAGACTAACGCATATTGGCGAGCAACTGGCCGCGCACACCAGTCTTGACCCGGCAGATATGCCAACGATTCAAGTTCGCAAAGTAAAGTTCGTCAAAATTGGGCCCACCGAATGCGGCGTTTGTCGGCGCGGCAAGCATTGTTGCGCCCGGATCGTAAGCATAGAGCGCAACGGCGCCTCCGGGAGCGATGCGGTACACCGTCGGCGTTGCGTAACAGGTGACATAGAGATTGCCCGCGTCGTCAAATACTGCGCCGTCCGGAACGCGCGACAAGCCGGAACCATACACGCGCGGTCTTCCAGCACGTCCGTCTCCGAGAATGGGAACTTCCAGTACATTGTCTTTGAGGCTCTGCACGACGTAGAGATGCCGCTCATCAGCACTGAGCGCCATGCCGTTGGCGAAAGCAAAAGGGCCGGCAAAATATTCGGCGCGTCCGTCGGGACGGAGACGATAGACGCATCCATTTTCCTTTTCCCAATCACCCGAATCGCTGAAGTAGAGGTTGCCTTCGGAATCGAAGACAGAAAAGTTCGGCGTTTTCAGTTTGCGGGAACCCACACGTTCGATGGAATGAAGAACCCGTCCTCTTCGATTCACGCGAATCAGCGCGCCGCGCTTGAAATTGCAGACGAAAAGGTCCTGCTTGCGAGAAAACGTCAAGCCCAGACAAAAGCCGCCCAACCGCGCCACTTCACGGACTTTGCCCCGGCGGTCGATACGGTAGATCTGGCCAAGCTCACCGCCAGCCCAGAGAGTTCCATCCGCATCGAATGCCAGACCTTCAGAATGGTCCAAGCCCTCGGCAAAAACGCGAAAGCGATTGAGGGGAATGAGCGGCATAGGAGTGGACGATTTGTGTCTGATGGGCGCCTGCCTAGACCCGCGCTACTTTGTCCAACCTTTGCACATATATACTCGACCCGTTCCAGAGTCAACCAAAACAAACACCTTTTTGCATTGCAAGCATTCAAATTTTGCTTGACAAATCTCTAAGCTGTCTTATTGTAGGACAAAGTCGAGACAGGGTGACACGTGGGAACCAAGCCAAGCCGCAATGTAGCCGTAGCTGAATTTCTTCCCGTTCGCCGGGAGACCGTCATGGAAATGGTCGCCGGGCGAATCGAAGCATTGGTGCGCAGCGGGGAACTTCGCAGCGGCAGCCGTTTGCCGTCCGAACCAAAGCTGGCGGAGATGCTTCACGTCAGCCGTGGTTCCCTTCGCGAGGCATTGAAGGGACTAGTGTTTCTTGGCCTGGTTAAGGCGCGCCCTGGAGACGGGACCTACATTCAACCTTCCTTGAGCGGAGTCATCAGCCGCCATTTCCAGTGGATGTTACTGCTTCAGGAGATCAAGTACCTGGAGCTGCTGGAACTTCGGCAAATCCTGGAGCCCGCATCAGCCGCACTCGCGGCACGCCGCGCCACCAAGGATGACATCGAGAAAATGAAGGAAGCGTTGGCGGGCATGCGTGCAGGATTGGATCACCCGGAGAAGTTCATGGCCAACGAAATTGTTTTCCACGAATGCATCCTACAAGCAGCCAAAAACGTGGCCATACACACAACCATGCGAATGATGTATGACGCCATGGCGGAAGGCCGTCGCCGCGTTCTGCCCTTAATTGACGACCTTAAACGCAATTTTGACCGGCACGAGCGCATCTTTAACCTGATTGAGAGAAGAGATGCACGGGGCGCGCGGCTCGAAGTGCTCGAAGACTTGCACTACGCAGAGTCGCTGCTTCGCCGTGATCTCGAATCTAAAGACAGACTACGCAACGAACCGGCAACCACCCCGCGGAACCAAAAGAAGAGTCTTTTGATACGCAGGAATAAATCTCGAACTTAGTCGAAGTTTCTGCTTACGGATTCATCCGGAGGGAGAACCAAGAAAATGATTCAAACACGCGCATTTCGCATTTTTACCGCAGTTATCGTTGCAGTTGCGGGACTTCTTTGCACGCAGCTCCCGGCGTCGGCGCAGTATGACACCGGCAGCATCGTGGGCATCGTGCACGATCAATCTGGGGCTGTGGTCGCCGATGCCAAGGTGAAAGTGACAAACACGAAGACCGGCCGAGTGTATGAAGTCACGACGGATAGCGCGGGTAATTATGAAGTGCCAGGACTGCCCGCTGGACCGTACGAGGTGAAGGCAGAAAAAACAGGCTTCAAAGTAGCGCGTGTCGAGGACATCATATTGTATGTAACTGACAGAAAGAGCATCAACGTAAATCTGCCCCTGGGGACGGTAAGCGAACAAGTAAGCGTGGTGGCGGACGCGACAACGGTGAACACGCAGAGTAGCGAAACCGGGGCGTCCATCGATTCCAACAAGGTTTTGAACTTGCCGCTGAACGGGCGCGATTTCACCTCGCTGATTGCACTCGTGCCGGGAGCGATAACGACCGGTGGCTTCGGACAGAACAGCCTGGGCGGATTCGAGACTACATTCGCCGGAGTGAACGTGCTCCTTGACGGCGCCGATGCGACTCGCATCGATGTCAACGCGGTAAGCACACAGCTGGGACGTCAGGAATCCCGCATCAGCCGAGCCAGCATCGACAGCATCCAGGAATTCAAGGTGTTGTCGTCGACTTACTCCGCCGAATATGGCCGATCGACCGGAGACATCGTCAACGTCATTACGAAATCGGGCGGAAACACTTTGCACGGTACCGCCTTCGACTACTTTCGCAATGACATCATGGACGCGAGAAACTTTTTCGAAACACAGCCAACTCCTCTTCGATTGAATCAGTTTGGTGGCAATCTCAGCGGAGCAATCGTGAAAGACAAGCTGTTTTATTTCGTGAATTACGAAGGCGTTCGGCAGATTGTCACAACACCCGACCCCCAGGTGGTTGTGCTTGGACAATCGGTTCGCGCATCGTTTGCCCCCGCGATGCAGCCTGTAATTGCGACCATTCCTCTTCCCAATGCGCCCGGCCTGGTTGTCGCATCCGACGGAACACCCCGGCCTGATCTCGGATTTTTCAACGGCAATCTGCGTAACACCCTGCGCGAAGACACCGGCTCCATCAAGATCGATTACAACGCGGGCTCAAAGGATACTTTCTCGTTTCGCTACAACATTTCGGATTCCTTCACAAACACGCAGTACGGCGTTGTAGCCGGACAAGTTTCTCCCTCCTATAGCCGGAATCATCTTCTAAAAGGCTCGTGGAATCACTCAATCACGCCTTCTTTGTTGAATGAATTCGGAGTGGCGTTCAACCGCCCGCAAACGGATTCTCTCGGCGGTGGTGGCGGCTTTCCCTTCTTCCTGTGTTCGGCGTTTTGGGGATGCAGCGATAAAGTCGGTTTTGGTGCGACGCCCGGACCAGCGCTCTTCTCCAATCGACGGCCACAGCACTCTGTGCAATTCCTGGATACTCTGACTTGGGTAAAGGGCAGGCACACACTCAAAGCCGGCTTTGATATACGCCACGTTGTAACTCATGACGCCTTGGACCCCCAAGAATTTCTTGCCTTCGATAACATCGACGATTTCAAAAAAGGCCAGGCGCTGCAGTTGAGCACGCTCGGTCACACGATGGTGGGTGTCCAAAACACGAATTACGGATTCTTTGTTCAGGACGACGTTCGTGTGACGCCCAGGCTAACCCTAAATCTTGGCTTGCGGTATGAATACAACACCGTTCTGCAGGGAGAATTGATTGGCAACTTCGACATTGCCACGCTTACACTCGCACCGCAGGGCAAACCTCTCTACAATCCAGATCGAAACAACTTTGGACCGCGTGTTGGTTTCTCTTGGGATCCGCTCGGCGGAGGAAAAACCGTTCTGCGCGGCGGCTTCGGCGTGTTCTACAGTCCGATGTTGACCGGCGCGGCGCTTGGATTGGCTAGCAATTATCAGCAGAGCTTCAACTTCAACCTCTTTGACCTGCTCTTTGGAACTCGGACGTGTACGCCCTCCTACGGGCTCACATACCCAGTTCCTAATCCCTTGCCAACATGCACTCCTCCGTTGCCTGCGAACGTGACAGGACTCGACAAGAACGTCCGCGACACCTATTCCATGCATTGGAGCCTAGGTGTGCAGCACGAGGTTATCAAAAACACGGTTCTCGAAATCTCCTACGTGGGCAATCGAGGCGTGAAACTTCCAGCCGGTGCGGCTTACGCAGGCGAGGAATTGAACCTGTCCCCATTTCCCGGAACCCCGAATCAAATCAGCCCGAACTTCGGACAAATTCGACGTTTCGGAAACTTTATCAATTCCAGCTACCACTCTCTGCAAACCAGCGTGCGCCGCCGTATCGCCAAGGGCGTCAATATCGATGCAAACTACACTTTTGCCCACGAAATCGATGATGCCGTGAATATTCTGACCGGTGCGTATCAAAACTCTCATAACCCCGCGCTGGACTATGCCAGCGGAGATATCGACGTCCGGCACAACTTCACACTCGGTGCCGTCTGGGACATTCCCGCAGCGACCTGGCTGCCGAGGAAATTAGCCCAAGGCTGGCAGATCAGCAGCTTGCTGCAGGCACGCGGTGGATTGCCATATACCATCGCTCTATCCGCGCCATTCTTCGGTACGGATCAAATCCGGCCAAACCTTGATCCCACGCAATCGGTAAAACCGGCTAACTTCAGCGTTCCTGGCAATCAGCTGAACCGCAACGCGTTTCACGCGCCACCGAGCAAAACATATGGCAACCTCGGTCGTAACACCGGCCGAGGCCCCGGCTTCACACAGTGGGACGCTTCGTTTGCAAAGACGACTCCCCTAACGGAACGACTCTCGCTGCAGTTTCGCGGAGAGATGTTCAATCTGCTAAACCACCCGAATTTCGGCAATCCGGTCAGTGTCCTGGACGACTTCAACTTCGGAAAGAGCCTTTCGACCATCAACAACCATGTGGGAACCGGAACCTCGCGCCAGGCACAGCTTGTTCTCAAGCTGATTTTCTAGGGCGGAGGCATCCACTGCCTTTTCTCGAAAAGAGGCCTCTCCAAAAAAGGGGCCTCTTTTCTATTATGTAGTCGACGCTTGCGAGGGAGATAGAATCGTGAAAAGGAATTTCAAAGGTACTGCCGTCCTGGCGCTATTTGTTGCCATCCATTGTGGCGCGCTTCTTTTCTCCAGCCCCGTTGCATTTTGCAGCCCCTTGCCACCACAGGCTGTGCCCGCGAAAACCCCATCCATCAAGACAATCTACGTGATTCCCTCGAGTCACTGGGATCTGGGATTTCTGGCGCCTCCAGAAGAGATTCTCCCGCGTTTGAAGCCGCACATCGATGAAGTGATCGCCAATGCCAAGACGGATCCGGAATTTCGCTGGACGATTGAAAGCACGTGGCAAGTGCGCGAGTGGCTTTCCCGAACTTCGGATCCGAAAGAGATTCAAGACTTTGTGGACTTGGTGAATAAGGGGCAAATTCAGCTTTCCGCGGTTTACGGGAGCATGCACACGGAGTTCATGGGTGCGGAAGCACTAAACAGGATCGCGTACGACATGAAGACCATCGAAAAGCGTCTGGGCGTGAAGACGGATTTCGCGATTATGGACGATGTGCCTGGATTTACTTCGCGTCTGCCTCAGGTTCTGGCACGCAGCGGCGTGAAATATTTTGTGAACGGGTCGAACCTGTTTCTCTATGGCGGAACTTCACTAACACCGGGGAAAATGCCGTTCTATTGGACGTCTCCAGACGGAAGCAGCGTGCTGACTTGGCAAACGCAAAGCCGCCTTGGCGGATACACGGAAGCAATGGCGGACTACTATCTTGACCCCGATTCGGTCGAACCCTATACGCAAGAACATTTCTATCCGAAGGAATTGAATGGAAAATCCCGGCTGGAAATCATGCAGAGCGGCGTGGACAACCTGCTGGCGAAATACAAAGAGTCCGGTTACCCCTACGATTCGTTGATGCTGCTCTACCTGCATGATTTTGTTTCGTCGAATCGAGAGGCGAAGCAACTGCTACCCGCTGTGCGCGAATGGAATGCATCCGGAAAGGAACCAAAAATCGTAGTGGCAACACCAGCTGAGTTTTTTCACCATATGGAAACAACGTATGGAAAAGATGCATTTGCGAGATATTCGGGCGACTACAGCGGGTTGTGGTCCGAAGTGAAGATTAATTCCCCCGTGATCAGCGCAAATGCGCGGTGGGTGCAGGATCATTTGCCCGTGGCAGAGACGATTTGGAGTCTGCTGACGTTCCGGAATTTCACGAGTTTGCCGGAAGGCAACCTAGAGGACACGCGAGTCAAGTTATACAAATACGAGGAGCATTCCGGCGCCGCACAGGTGGGTTGGCCAAAGCTGATGTCACGACTGGAGGTCGACCAACAGAATCGGGAATACGCCTACTACACGTCAACGGGAAAGCAAGACATTCAGTATCTGATCCATTCGGGATTGCAGACCCTGCTGGGCCAAAGGCAAGGAGATGGCGAATCGGTTGTGGTGTTCAATCCACTTAGCTGGACGCGAACCGATGTGGCGCGGTTGAAATCTCAGAGTGGAGAAAGAATTACTGGGGTCCGCGATTCAAGCACGGGGATAGTCTTGCCAGTACAAAAGACAGCAGACGACGAGGTTGTATTCTTGGCAAAAGATGTGCCCGCCGTTGGTTACCGCAGCTATCGAATTGTTGCCGGTCAAGACGCAGCGGCAAGCGTGGTGGAAAGAAAACAATCAACCAGCCTGGAAAATGGATTTTTTCGGCTTGCGCTGAGACCACAGGATGGTGCTATTTCCAGCCTCTATGACAAAGCTTTGAAGCAGGAATTGGTCGATTCCACCGGAGGAAAAGCGGCCAACCAGTTGTTGCGATGGATCCCAACGGAGAATTTAGCCGCGGGATCGTCGAATGTGCAAATTATAGAGGAGAGAGGACCACTATTTTCGAAGCTGGTAGTGCGACGTCCCGGCTCGTTTTGGCCAGAGACGGAGGTAACGCTGTACAACGGCATTTCGAAAGTTCTGATACAGAACGTGCTGGACCGCGACAAGATGCCTTTCGTCGCGAGCAATCAAGCTGGCGAATACTATTCCTTCCAGTTTCCTTTCCGCTTCAAAGGATCGGCTTCGGTTTGGCTGGAGGATGGAATCGGCTTTCACCGGATTCCGGAAGACTATTTGCCAGGCGCGCGAACCGATGCGGGAGCGCCCCTGCACTCGCTGGTGCTCAGCGGCGAACTCGGGGGGAAGCAAACTTCCATCTCACTGGCGCAGCGCGAATCCTTTTTCAATTACTTTCCCGGTCTTCCCGGAGTCAAAGGACCGAACACATTCATGAATTCGGTTCGCGCGACCGTGATGCGCAAGCAGGACCAGGGCGACACGCGAGACCTGGGAATGGTGAACTTTTCCACGGTTGAGCCCGGTTTGCCAGCGGTTTCCTCTTACTCATTCTCACTGACGGCCAAAGAAGGTCCGTTGGACGCCGTTTCGTCTTACCGCCAAGGACTCGAAGAAAACGTACCGCTTATCGCGGATCGCCTTGCTGACGCGATGGCTCCTGCAACGGACAGCGCCAGTTTTTTCTCGTTGAGTGCCGATAACGTCACGATATTGGCATTCAAACCAAGCGCCGACGGCAAGCCGGAACATTACATTTTGCGTTTGCAGGAAATTGCCGGCAAATCCGCGGACACAGAGATTAAAACGCCGCTGAAAGTCACGGAAGCGAAGCTTGTTGCCATGACGGAGGATACAGAACTTGGACCTATGAACACGGCGCCCGTGAAAGTTCACCTGAAACCTCATGAAACACTGACGTTGCGGTTGACAATCCCCCACCCGCACAAAGAGCGGTCAGCACGCTGGTGGGAGTGGTAATCAAGCGTCGGGCATGAAAGTGGCTGCGAAGGCTGGTGCGGACACGCAGGTACGCAAGAGCACTGCTCATTTCGCGCTGCGGCGTTTGACAAGCCCTTAGTAGACGGAAGGTGCTCAAGCATCCAGGGAATGGTCGAGGGATATTTCTCGCCAGCGGCCCGGTCACCACTTTGATCGCTAGCCAAGGCGGAAAAGAAAGCGGAAGCGTCTCTGTTTACAGTTGGATTGGCTAGTCAAAGAAGTCGCCTTAGAATCGTCGTAACTCGTCCGATGACCTCCGCATCAACCCCATTCCTAAATTGTTGCGTGCCAAGCGATCCGCCGGGATAGGCGCGGACGACGAGCTTACCCTGATGCAGAACGCAACAACCGCACAGGTAGCTGCCGTCCCGTTTGAGAATAAGACACAGCGGAGGTTCGCAAGCGGTCTTGGATTGGGCGGGATTCTTGACGCGGCGGTTGACGACAACAAATGTGGCGTTGACGAGCAAACGATGCATAGGGGCCGCCTCATCGCCTCCTACCCAAAAAACATCCGAAAGAGAAAAGTTCTTAAGGCCGGTAAGCTCGTTGAGTGAATCTCTTAGGAAAAGCGGAACTTCTTCCCACCGCTTCGTGAGCAAGTCCAAAAAACCGCCGACTTCCTGAAGGCTTTCCTGCCGGCTGGGGTTGTGGAGACCGGGGCTTCGATTCGGCACCTGCCGAGGGACAAGTTCGTCCGGGATCGGCTCGTGACCAGTTTGATCGAGTGGAAGTCCGCAAGCGCGCAGAAATCCCTGAAAGTCGATGCCGTACAGAATGCACAGCGTGATGGTCTTTTGGATGTGGCGTGGTGGAGCCGACAGCGTTTCGTAGTCGGAAAGGGTGCTTGGCGCCGCGAAATAGAGTTCGTCGGAGACTGTGTCCGCAATCCATCGGCTCATGCCGGATACCTCACGGAATGACAGTCCGGCCCGCAAACGGGAACTCCTGAGAAGATCTTTAAGACTGGTCTGAAGACTTGGGCCACGCAAAGGACGCGACTTTGGCAAACCAGCCGATCGGTGCGGCATTTCTTCCGTGCGATGACCGATGAGCGAGCGGATTTCGGCGTCCACCACGCCGAGGATTCGGGCTTCCCTACCGAGCCGCAATTCGAGCTGTGCACAAGGCCGTTGCGGCGCTTGCAGCAATATCCTGTCTTTATCGAGCACCGCGAACTGCGAGCACGTTAATCCGAAGCCATGCTCAACAAGGAAGACCCGCCCTTCGGCATTATTCTTCCCGTCAGACAGCAGTTCTTCGGAAAGCCGTTCATCCACTCTGACGACGCTGCCGGGCGCAAGGTGTGGAAACGCATGCACGTCTCCTTCGCCAACTTTGCAATAAAGAAATCTTCTCTTGCTTAGCGCCAGTAATTCCGCTGCGCGCCTCGGCCCTGCCGAAGCCAGGAACTGTCCCAATGGAGCGATCGGGGGTACCGGTCCGTTGTTGGGTCTATCGGCAAACCAAGGAATCCAAGCATGTACGTCGTAAACCGAGGGGTCCAAGAACGTTGTCCGCTGCCTGGGAATCAACAACTGAAGCCGAGAAATTTGGTCCAAGTCGAATGCGAACACTGCCAGCCAGTCGTACAACCGGTAGTTTGTGATATGGCTGAGAGCAATCATCTGGTGAATGGTGGGGATCAAAGGAGGATTACCAACGTCGTAGTACAAGTTGTGAGGAACATAGAACCGAGAGGAACGGCCGAAGATTTCAGCGGACTGCTGACAAACGCGGTAGAGAGTTAAACCTCTAGTAGAAAGAATTTGCCGTACTTGTTCGGCCCGGTCCATTCGAAGGGAAACCAATCCTTGGCCGTATAGCCAAGATTCCGCCCACGGCGCAAACAATCGCTACCGTGGCCGCAATTGCGACCAGTAGCGAGATTTTCAGCAGTCCGGAGAAATCCCATATATATGTCAGAGAATGACGTGCTGGACATTAACCGGCTAGGAGAATAGGATTCCGTAGGATTCCCGCCAATGGACGCACGTAAGCCGAGTCCGAGTGCCGGAGAGAGGCTGAAGGAATTGCGCGTCGGCCTTGGACTGGCTACACGCGATGTGGAGGAGAAGAGCCAGCAGATCGCGGCGGATAGGCATAACCGGGAATATTACATTTCCCACGCTTGGGTGACGGACATCGAAAACGGCAAGTTCACCCCGAGCATCTATAAGTTCCATACGTTCAGTGCAATCTACAATCGAAAAATCACAGAACTGCTCTCCTATTTCGGCTTGCCGGTTGGTGATTTGAGCCGCTATCGTACTTTCATCGGAGTTCCTAAAACGCATCTCTTGGATACTGGATCCGATCTTGAGATCGAGAAAGTGTCGTTGCCAGTGCGGTTCAAGCCGGAGTTCAGCTTGGAGAAAACGAATCTCCTTGCCCGAGTTGTGGAGAAGTGGGACGAGATCCCCGTTGGTTTCTTGCAGCATTTGGACCTGCGCAAATCCGTATATGGCTATATCGGCCTCGAAGACTACACCCTCTTCCCCCTCATCCGCCCCGGTTCGCTTGTGGAGATTGACGCAAATCAAAGAAAGATCAGCACCGAGAGATGGAGTACGGAGTTCAACCGTCCCATCTACTTCGTGGAACTCCGAAACGGTTACGTTTGCAGTTGGTGTCAGGTGGACCGGGGTCAGCTGATCGTAATTCCCCACCCTCACTCCCACCAGGATGTTCGCCGATTTGACTACCCGTCTCAGGCAGAAATCATAGGCAGGGTGACTGGTGTAGCGATGCGAATCGTAGGCGAAAAAGTGACGGAATCAAGGGAGCCGTCAAGCCGCGGACCTCTCTGAAACCCGTTCCAATTGTGAGATGAAGTTCGACAAAACGAGCGGTTGGGACCGAACAGAAGGAGGGCCGAGCGGTTCGGCTCTGTCGCCTCGGCGTGACAGACCACCCCATCAACAAAACTCTGGCCGGGCCGGCATTCGGAGTATTCGTGCCTCAAAGGCTCTATTGTTCGCTGCGCGTTTCAGCCTAGAGGCCGTTGCTCATCGGAGGTACTACTTGCTGAAAAGCTGTCGCGGTGGAATAATCCCACCATGATTATTGGCGACCGCCTGCGTGAACTGCGCGAGGGAAAGAAGCTCTCTCAGGGGGACATCGAGAAGCGCACGGGCTTGCTTCGGTGTTACATCTCACGCGTTGAGAACGGGCACACAGTTCCAGCCATTGAAACGCTGGAGAAAATGGCTCGCGCTCTGGAAATTCCCATGTACGAGCTTTTCTATGACGGCGAAGAACCGCCCAAGCTGCCGAATCTGCTCAAGCGCAATGCGTCTGACGAAAGCGCTTGGGGTAGTTCCGGCAAAGATGCGCGTTTCCTAAACAAGCTTCGTAGTCTGTTGGCGAAGACCGACGAGGAAAACCGCAAACTCGTGTTGCATATGGTCCAGAAGATGGCCCGTCGGTAGCTACAACGGAGCCTTTTTAGGGCTCTTTGGCAGAAAACGAATTCACAACCGTGGGCAATCGTGCACCGATCCGTTCGAGGATGAAAGCGGCGTCCTCGACAGCACGATCCACGAAAAAGCGCTTCGCCAAATTCGGTTTGTTCGGGTCCAAGTCGATGAGCTTCCGCGCAGCAAGAATCATTGCGACAAAAAAGGGACTTACGGTGGCAGGCTCTGTACGTAGTCATCCGCTATGATCTTCACTCGACTGCCGAATATCTGATAGTCCCTAAACTGGCCGCGACACCAGTAGATGTGCTTCTTGTAGCGAGCCTCTGTAAATATGGTCAGAGGAACGAGCCGAGGAGGCTCATTCTCTCGCTTGAGCCAACCGTAGGTAAGGACAACCTTGAACTCCTCCCATCCTCGATAGGCCTTCAATTTGTCAGAAAGCTCTAAATGCTCCGACATTCGGATTATGTTCGCATCCTCGTCCGTCCAAACTTCCCCGTAACATCCGACGGCGACAGTCTTGCTGATTGTGAAGAAGCCAAAATCTTCGACGGGTGCAAAGGGACACAAGTTATCCTCGACGCTGGCGTAATACTGAAAGACCTTCATCCGTTGCTCGTTCACAACTACGTCGGCGGCTTGATGAACTTTTAGTCGGAATTCCGCTCCAACCATCTTAGGCAGCTTCGACCATTCGTCAGCCGGAAGCACCCAACCATTCTGACGAGGGTAAGTTACCTCCTCTAACTCTTTCTTGCCGTCGGGATAGCTGCGGAATCGTTGAACGCCGTCGATAACCCGGACTTCATACTCTGCCTCAGCGGCGGGCTCCTTGTCTCCCGAGCCCCAGGCAAAACCCTGCACAGCGATAAAGTTGCGCATGCTATCTGCCAGAAGTTGAGCTTTTTTTCGTAGCACGCTGACTTCATACGGTTCATCGGGTCGGTGCTGTAGCCCATCAGCAAGGAGTGGCAAGAATTTTGGATAGTGGTCAGGGGGTGGTTCGAATTTTGGATAGAGGTCCGCCGAGACTGGTGAGACTTCTTTGGTGGTGGGGAAGATTCTCTGTGCTAGGAACGGCTGTACTTTGCTCACGAAGTCAGCCAGGGTTTGAACCGACACAGCCACCGCCGTCGTTTCATTGGTCTCGCTCAGAATACCGATAATCTTTTCGGTTCTCCTATCAACGACGATGCCGCCGCTTGCCCCCCTTATGCGAATTGGTTTATCGGCGGACAACTGGTAGGCAAAGGCGAGAAAGCCTGATGTCGTCGGGGCTTTGAATGTGGCGGGGAAGCGGGTCAGTTTGCGAGTAGGATTGATAGTTCCTTTGGGGTAACCGTAAATGTCTACTTGCTGGCCAACTTGCAGCTCATCGAGACTGTAACTAAGACCATGATGATGGGGCAGCGAGTGCCGTAACTCAAAGATGGCAAGGTCCCGTTTCTTGACATAGGGAAGCACGCTCCCGTTCAGGAGGTTGTTCGCGGTAGCGCCTTCATCCTGCGGACCCGTGGCAAAATATCGTTGGATAATCTTTTCTCGTTTGACCTTATGAGCCCGGGTGGTCATAGCCACGTGATAATTGGTTACGATAAAACGACACGCTGCGTCCAGGCAAAAGCCCGTACCGAAGTTAGCATCTATGTCGAACTTGGGGCCAAGCTTCCCGGTGATACCAACCTTTAACGAGGGAGTAATCTTCACCGAGGTAAGTGGAACGACGATCTCGCTAAAATCCTGAGTGTGTTCCACCGTGGAAGAAGTTGGGATTGTCGAGGGGCCCGGTAAGACTTCCTGGGCCGGTGCCGAGGGGGACAGACACGAACATACAATCAAGATCGGAATGACTTTGAGCAAAATCATCAGACATCACGAAGTAACACAAAGGATTTAGTTAGGTTTGAAACGGCGGCCAAACCATAACGAAACAGATTAGGAACCAATTGCGGGAAATGGTGCCGATACGAACTCATGAGCGGCACATTCGCCCTTGCGTTCGTTCCAAAACGGGACCACAAATATCAGAGCAAGTCACTTTCGGACGGTACTTAATTCTCCGTTCCACAGACCGACGCACACCGTCTCTACACCCGGCTCCGCCCGAGTTAGACAACCACACTTGCGATTTCGTGTCATCTTCTTTCCAGTAAACATACGTCACTTTCGTGGGATCCACCGGGTCCTCCATAGCTATCAGAGCAGGCGGTCCGGAGATTTTCTGGAAGGAGTCTAGAAGAGTCCGAATAGACCGAACGTTTAGGTCGAAACCTAAGTTATAGAGTCTACTTTTCCAGAAGATTGCGGAAACAGCGCGGACATCGAGATTCAAGAATGGAGACGGTGAGATTCCAGCCAGCGAGTCTATCGGTCCTCTA
>WNFF01001016.1_pt1 | contig 22226 bp, 19 predicted proteins | sample 5400441 | NCBI WGS metagenome assembly WNFF01 (sample SAMN13153345, study PRJNA577476) | soil metagenome | isolation source: 120 cm saprolite under Douglas fir tree site 2 hole 3 replicate 1 | place: USA:California | collected 2015-04-18
ACCGACGCGGTTGTAAAAATCCTCGAGGTTGGTGCAGCAGCCGAAGGTCACGTGCTGGCAGTTGTCGATGTGCTCGCCGTCGGACAAGACGTACGAAGTGGCGCGGCCGCCGAGAAAGGGGCGCTGCTCGAACAGTCGGACGCGCCAGCCAGATTCAGCCAGCGCGACGCCGGCTGCCAGCCCCGCCAGCCCGCCGCCGATCACGATCACGCTTTTCAAGGATATTCTCTTCCGTCGGGCGCCCGAAGCGCGCCTTGGCGATGAACAGCATTTTTTCTGCTTTCGAGAGCCGGACGCGCTCGCCGAACACGGCAAAATCGAGCGATTCGACGCGCGCCAGCAGCGCGCTGTACGTATGCACCAGAAGCCAAAGCGCCGCGCGGCTGTCCTCATCAATGAGCCCGAGCAACGCCGAACCTTCTTCGTAATATTGCCAGGCGCGGCTGGCTTCAAATCGCAGCAACTCGCGGACACCAAGAGTGGCTTCGCTGCGTGCAAAATCCTGCGGCGTAACGCCGAAGCGCGTGAGGTCTTCTTCAGGCAAGTAGATGCGACCAAGCGCGAAGTCGTCGTGAACGTCCCGGATAATGTTCGTCAACTGGAACGCCAGGCCGAGCTTTTCCGCGAGATCGAGGGCGCGGGAGTCGCGAAAACCAAAAACGTGCGTACACGTGAGGCCGACCGTGCCGGCGACGCGATAGCAGTACTCGCGGAGGCGGTCGAAAGTCGGGTAGGTGCGGAGAGTAAGATCCATTTCGGCACCGCTAATCAAATCGTGGAGATACCTGGCGGGCATTTTGAAGTGTTGCATTGTGTCAACGAGAGCAGGCAGGACTTCGGTTGCACCGGTTGGTGCAGCCGAAATGAGGGCAGCTGAACCGTCAACGAGCTGCACCTGACCCGTTATGGCATCGTCCAAGGCGGCGCGCCAATCCGCTAGGCCCCGCTGCTTCGCAGCGAGGTCGTCGCCTTCGTCGGCGACGTCGTCGACTAGGCGCATGAAGGCGTAGAGGGCGGCTAGAGCGTCGCGCTTTGGCTTCGGCAGCAGGAAGAAGGCGAAGTAGAAATTGCTGTGGGCCGCGCGGGCGATGCGGTGGCATTCGTCGTAGGACCGCGATGCGGAGATGCCCAATTGGGGCGCAGCGCGCTGCGCCCCTACAAATGCGAAGCCGCCGGCGCTTGATTCTGGTCGTATGGGCTTGGCGACTAGATGGGTTAAGAGGGCGCGGCCTAGGAGGCGGAATTGTTTTGCTTTGGTGATGGCGGGGCGGTGGTGGAGTGTGTCGTAGCCCATGGCTTCGATGGCATCGAGAACGGCGAGGCCGCCTCGGCTGAACATTTCTAGATCGACGCTTAGGCGCCCGCTTACCATCTTTGCTAGCGGTGCGCCTTCCACAAAGAGAACTCGGGTGCGGGCGATCAGATCTTTCATTAGATTGACGTAACGCTGGTCGAAGCAGCGCTCGACGATGTCGTTTTCGGTCAAGCCGTGTGCGGCGGCGATGTCGAGGGGGATGTAGATGCGGCCCTTTTCGAGGTCGCGCCCAACGTCTTGCCAGAAATTTGCCAACTGGAGCGCGGTGCAGGTGGCGTCGGACATGGCTTGGCGCTCTTCGTCACGATAACCGCAAAGATAGAGGACGAGGCGTCCAACGGGATTCGCGGAGTAGACGCAATAGCCGATCATGGAATCCCAGGTTGGATAGCGCTTCACGTTTTGGTCTTGACGAAAGGCCCTCAGCAAATCGGCAAAGGGCTGCTTGGGAATATTCTTTGCGAGTACAGTTTCGCGTAGCGCGACGAATACGGGATGGGAGGGGCGGCCATTGAAACAATCGTCGAGTTCGCGCTCCCACCAGTCCAGCAATTCGAGCGCGCGTTCTTTCTGCGGGACTTCGTCCCCGAGATCATCGGCCCAGCGGCAGTAGGCGTAGACGTTGTAGAAATGCTGGTGGAGTTCTTTCGGGAGGAGCCAGGAGACGACACTGAAGTTTTCGTAATGATGAGTGGCAAGCCGGCGCGTATACCGCTGCGCGGCTTCCGCCGAACACCCGCTCGGCGGGGCTTTCGCGGCAACATCGAGTTCGCCTGGACGAAGCATCCGAAGAGAGATTCCTCGCTTCGCACAATCATCCGCAGCGCAAAAACCAGGCTTCGCCCGGCTGACGCGCAAGCTGGTCATGAGCGCGCAAAAGCTACGGCCTGACGGCTAATTTGATTTCGCCGCTGCGCGCTTTCATTCGTTCGAAGGCCTGCGGCAAATCCGCGAGGCGAATCTCTTCGGAGACAAAGTCGCGCGCGGAAATGTCTCCTCGGCGGATGGCTTCGAGGGCTTCGCGAATGAATCGTGGCGTATGGTGAAAGGTCGAAAGCAGCTTGATCTCGGCGTAATGAATGGCCGCGGGCTCGATATCGACGTGGGTACCAGAGGGGAGGCCACTGAAGAAATTAACCACGCCGCCACGCCGGACCATCGCCAGGGCCAATTTCCAGGTCGCCGGATTCCCCGCCGCTTCGACCACCGAATCTGCGCCTCGCTCTTCATCAGTTAGGGCTCTTACGGCTGCGACGATGTCGGTCGTCTCTTTGACGTTTATTGCCGCGACCGCGCCCAGCCGCCTGGCCATATCGAGCGGCGCCGTCCTCCGGGCCAGGGCAATCACGCGGACACCCCGCCGCGAGAGCATGCGAACAAATTTGAGGCCGATGGGCCCGCAGCCAATCACCACCGCCGTATCGCCCGCACGCACTTCCATCTCATGGATTCCGCGCAGAACGCAAGCGAGAGGCTCGACCAGCGCGGCGCTGCCGTCATCCACGGAGTGGGGCACTTCCAACATGTTCTCCATGACGATGCGCCCGGGAATGCGCATGTATTCAGCGTAGGCTCCGTTGTTGAAGAGCAGATCCTCGCAAAGATTTTCCTGGCCGCGACGGCAAAGATAGCAGCGCAGGCACGGAGCCGAGTTCGACGCGATCACGCGCATGCCGATGCGCCAACGCACATCCACGCGTTTCCCGACCGCCACTATGTCCCCGACCACTTCATGCCCAAACACCGCCGGCGGCTGGATCATCTTGGCGTGGTAGCCGCGCTTCCAAACCTTGAGGTCCGTGCCGTCGGTGAGCGCCAGACGCACGCAGAGGAGCACTTCGTCCGCGGCAAGCGAGGGCACGTCGACCTTCTCAATCCGCAGGTCTTCGCTGCCATACAATACCGCTGCGGTCATTTTGGAGGGCACCGCGATGTGCGCTACGGCAACCTTCACTTCTTCACCAACTTCCGATTTCTTCACCGGGGTTATTCTCATGCGTGCGTGATCAAAATCTTCAGGGACAGCGCCGTGGGTGTTGCGGCCAATTCCAGCGCCTCCTGAATTCTATCCAGGGGATACCGGTGAGTGACAATTTCCATCACCGGAAGTTTCTTCTTCAGCACCAGTCCGGCCGCTGCATCTTGGATGTCCACCGCCGCGCTATAGCTGCCTAGTATTTCTTTTTCGTCGATTCCAACCGCCGCAGCAGGAAACTCGATCCTGGTCACGGGGTCGTTGCCCGCGAACAGCAAGACACGCCCTCCAGGCCGCGCAGCCGCCAAAGCATCGGCAACGACAGACGGATGCGCTACAGCCACCAAAACCGCATCGGCCCCGCGGCCGCCTGTCCGGGCCCGAACTTCGTCTACTAGCTTACCACTGCTGGGGTCGAAAGACTCGATGGCCCCCAAAGTCAGGCTCTTGGCGCGGCGTTCCGCAATCGGGTCGCTGGAATACAGCTTGGCGCCTTCGATCTTGCTGACCATCAGCAATTGCAGACCGATGGGGCCGCAGCCGACGATGAGAACGGTTTCGCCTGGCGCCACGCGTGCCTTCTGGACGGCTTTGACGATGGTGTTGATGGGCTCGATGAACGTAGCTTCTTCAAAGGTGACGTTATCCGGCAGGGCCACGATGCCGCGTTCCGCGACCCAGGGCATGGCCTTGACGTATTCTCCGAAGCCACCGCCGTTTGGGGTGAAGCCGCCGGTGAGGCCCGTGGTCTTGTACTGTTTGCACTGGGAGAAAAGGCGCTTTTCGCAATAGAAGCACTTGCCGCAAGGAGTGTGATGGAAGCTCATCACGCGATCGCCGGGCTTCCATTTGGTCACTCCACGGCCGACGGCCACCACCGTGCCCGCCAATTCATGACCGAGAATTTGGGGCGGCTCCACGTAGCCTTGGAAAATCTTTTTGATGTCCGTGCCGCAAATGCCGCAAGCAGCAACTTTGATCAGCACTTCGCCGTCGCGCACTTCCGGGACGGGCACTTCTTCGACGCGGACGATTCCCTTTTCGCGGTAAACGCCGGCGCGCATGGTTTTGGGAATGGGGCCCAGCATTCGCAGAGCTTCCACGATTGTGCCCGTTCCGCTCACGTTGCCGAAACCTCTTCGATGTCGAGATAGGGCACTTTGTTCCACTTGTTCGAGAGGGCCGAAATGTACCGATCCAGGAAATCAGCTAACGATGCCGCGGCATTGCGGCTCTGCCGGCCGAATCGCATTAGAGGAGCAAGACGGTAAGGGTGAAACCCTACCTCTTTGAACAGCCCGCCAAATCTCAAATGGCCATGGGAATCAAGAACGCGTCCAAAATCCACCGGCAGGTCTTCGTCAGCCGCGTCACTGATCGAGCGAACGGCGACAACTGGCACATGCTGTTTCCCGGCGGCTGACAGAATATGTGTTGTCTCCATCTCCACGACGCTGCCCCTCGCACTCAATTCCTGCTTTTCTTCCGCCGTTGCAACGATCTTCCCGGAAGTGAGAAAAACATTGACCGCGTGCGCGCCACAATGAACAGCAAGATCCACGAGAGCGGCGTCACTTTTGACTTTCAGTGCCTGATCGAGCGTCTCCGCGGTTCGCGCAACTACCACGTCCCCAGGATGCAAGCGCGGGTCGAGAGACCCAGCGAGTCCGGCGGAAATACAGACGTCATGCATGTCGAGGGGAATTGTCGACATGGCGTTCACCGCGTTCTCAGGACCGATTCCGGTGAGCAAGACTGTCACTTCGTCTGAACCGATGTTTGCCTTAAACATGTCGAATTCCCTTCTCCTCTCCCAGTTTTCAAATTCGTAAGGGACGAAGGGATGACGAGAGCACGCCTGCGAAAATTCTGCCTTGATGGCGAAGGTGATGAGGATGCGCATGAACCTATGTATCTCAGATGCCGGGTTGAAGCCCGGCGCTACACAAACCTTACGCCGCGGCGGCGCGGCGGATGCGCTTCGCCCTGCCAGGCGCGACGTATCCGTTGGCTTCGTACCAACGGACGGCACGTTCGAGCGCGGCAGCTACCGGACCGGGCTTAAAACCCAATTCGCGCTGGGCACGAGAGCAATCCACGAACATCATGTGCCGCGCGATTTTCACCCCTTCGACGGGAATCTGTGGCTCTCTCCAAAGCAGCCGCGAGAAGGCCGTCTCCAGGTAGGCTACACCCAAAGCCAGCCCGTGCGGGATTTTCAATCTGGGGGCGGACAGCCCGGTAATCTTTGAAAGCGTATCCAACATCTGCTTCAGAGTCATATTTTCCGCGCCCAGAAGATAGCGCTCGCCAACTTTGCCTTTTTCCGCGACGAGAAGATGGCCGGCAGCGCACTCTTCTACGCCGACAAAATTCAGCCCGGTCTCGACGTAGCCCGGCATTTTTCCATTCAAGAAATCGAGAATGATTTTTCCCGTTGGCGTGGGCTTCCAATCCCACGGACCGACGGGCGTCGTGGGCATGGCCACAATGACCGGCAAGCCCTCTTTCCCTGCTTTAAGGGCCTCGCGCTCGGCCATCCACTTCGAACGCTTGTAATGACCGACCATTTCTTCGAGCTTGGCGTCGGTCGATTCGTTGGGGAGCTGGGGCCGGTCAACGGCAATCGTCGCCACGGTGCTGGTGTAAATGAACTGCGCGACGCCGGCGCGCTTCGCGGCATCGAGAATGTTCTTGGTGCCGCCGACGTTGGAATCGTAGATCTCGCGCTTCCTTTTCGCCCACAAACGATAGTCCGCCGCGACATGGAAGACGCGCTGGACCCCAGCCAGGGCGCGCTCGAGCGAGGGCGGGTCGCGAAGATCTCCCGTCACGTATTCAAGCGGCAAATCGGCGATTGCGCGGTTGGTGCTGGAGGCGCGGATCAAGACGCGGACATTTTCGCCACGAGCCACAAGCTGACGCGTGACGTGGCTCCCGAGAAAACCTGCCGCGCCCGTCACCAGGGTGGTCACGCCTGCGCCCCTTCCTCAGAGTTTTGCTGCGCACCGAGCACGCGAGCTGCAATACCCAGCGCGAGGTCCGCAGTGAGCCGAAGAGGAAACCGCATTCGCTGCTCTAGAATCCGCTGCGCAAGCGGAAATCTGCCGCTTGCAACTTCATCGCGCAGTATTGCTCCGCATCGCAGGACTGGTTGCGGAATCTGGCCAGTGCGTAGAGAGGAAATGAGTTGCGGTAGAGGTGATACTTCAAGTAGAAGACGCAGGGAAATCCCGTGCCGGTGAATTCGTCTTCGCTCCAGGAACCGTCGACGTCCTGGTGGTGGACAAGATAAGACACCGCTTTGTGGATGGCGGGATCGTCCGCACTCACGCCTGCGAGCAAGCCAATCAGGCCCCAAGCTGTTTGCGAAGCGGTGCTGTTTCCCTGGCCCTTGGTCGGGGGTTCGTCGTAGCTCAGCAGCGATTCGCCGAAACTTCCGTCGACTTTCTGGACGGAGCGGAGCCAACTCACGGCGCGGTGGCAGAAGTCTTTCGCCGTGAGCGAAACCGTTTCCAGCGCGCGGAGAACGCCGCTGGTGCCGTAGACGTAGTTCACGCCCCAGCGGCCAAACCACGAGCCGTCTTCACACTGATCTTGCAATAGGAATTTCACGCCGCGCTGAACCGCAGGATGCTCGGCCGGCCAGCCGAAACGACCGAGACATTCGAGCACGCGCGCCGTGACGTCCGCAGTGGACGGATCGATCATGGCGTTGTGGTCCGCGAAGGGAATGTTGCAAATGTACTTGCGGTGATTATCGCGATCGAACGCGCCCCAGCCGCCGTCGCGATTCTGCATGCTGAGCAGCCACTGGATCCCGCGACGCACGGCCGCTTCCATGCGCTCCGGCTGCGGAAACTTTACGCGCTGGAGAGCCATCAGCACGAATGCGGTGTCATCCACGTCGGGATAAAAATCGTTGCGGAATTCAAAGGCCCAGCCGCCCGGATCGGCGTCATTGTTCTTCACCTGCCAATCGCCGGGACCCATGATCTGTTTCGACAAAATCCAGTCCGCCGCCTTCACCAGCGCGGGATGATCCGCGGGCACGCCAGCTTCTTCCAGTGCGACCATCGCGATGCAGGTGTCCCACACGGGTGAAACGCACGGCTGCATGCGGATTGCGCCGGCTTCTTCGATCTCAAATTTTGCAAACTCGCGAATCTCGCGCGAGGTCAGCGGATCGTCAGGCCCATAGCCAAGCGCGATCAGCGCGAGAATCGAATTCATCATTGCCGGATAGATTGCGGCCAGCCCGTCGCTGCGCTCCAGGTGCGTCAGCATCCAAGTTTTGGCTTCACGAATCGCGCGCTGGCGCAGCGGCTTCCAGGGGAGTTTTTCGTACAGCTTGAAGCCGCGGTCCAGCGCCAGAAAGAAATTCCTCCAGGAAATCAGGCGCTCGCTCCAATCGAAGGCCGCATCTTTGTGCGCCGGGTCCTTGAAGAGTTCGTCCACGCGGGCGCGCTCCGGCAGGCGCCAATCGGGCCGCAGCGCGGAAAGAATCGCCATGGGTATGACGATACCGCGCGTCCAGGAAGACATTTCATAAATGTTGATGTAGAACCAATTCGGCAGCAGCATCAGCTCCGGCGGGATCGCCGGGACGAGCTCCCATCCCACTGCCCCGACCAGCGCAAGATAAAAACGCACGTAGGAATTGGTGCGTTCGAGGCCGCCCAGCCGATAAACGGTTTCGCGCGCCTGTGTCATGTGCGGCGCATCCGGGGAATCGCCTGCCAGTTTCAGGGCGAAGTAAGCTTTAGACGTGGCGTTCAGCTCGGAAGGGCCGCCAGGATAAATATTCCATCCGCCATCGGCTAATTGACGGCGCCGGACATAATTCGCCAGCTTGGCGATCCGCACCGGATCGGCTTTGCCGAGAAGATGCAGGTAATAAATGTAATCGGATTCGAGCGTGGTGTCCGCTTCGAGTTCGCCTTGCCAAAAACCCGCGTCGGCCTGCAGAGCAAGCAGCTGGTTCGCGCCGCGCTCGATGGCGAGTTCGAGGCTCGCACCCCAGTCCTGCTCGCGCCAGAGCGGCGCCGCAGGGGCAGGGCTAGCCAGTCCAATCTGTGTGCCTGAGGCCAAGCAGAATCCCCCACATCAAAGTCTTCTCTGAAGCGGCTGGCGAGTTTCGCCAGATTGCGCCGCGAGTACGCTAACCGGTTCATTCCTAGTCACTTCCCAGCAGAGAAGAAAAGGAATGACACCGCACTTCAATCCCAGTACTACTAAATTATCGCCGCCTTCCGACAATGGGTCAACGCCTAAGATGGGTCCGTGTTACGTAGAGTAGCTCAGACAGCAACCGTCGGCGCCGCTTCCAGCGCCCTCTCGACCAAAACGTGCAGAGGCCCCGGAAGCGGCTCCCCTTCGCGCTGAGTCACCGATGGTTTTTCACGAAGCAGTTTTGCGGGCAGTTTTAGCCACGAGGGTGCTCGTGCGTGCGATCCCTCGATCGCGCCGCGGAGTATAAGCGCGTCGGCGCGATCCAGCGCCACCCGCGCCGAGTCCTTGAAGTCATCGCGGGCCGGATCGATCACCGCGAAATAGAGCGTGGGCTTGAGGAATTGCAGCAGCGAATTGCTCTCAATGATTAGAGGCAACGCATCAGCGTCGGCTTCTTTCAAGGTCTCCTGCAAAGCAGCCCTCAAGAGCGGCAATCCCTCCGCGAGATAGCCCTGCTTTGTCCGCAGCCAAAACGACCGCTTCGCGCCGGCGGCCAGAAAGCGCGCGCTATCCGTTCCCGAGTCCGCATGTCTCTCCCAGTTAATGGCGCAAACATGCTCATCCGGCGCGCAATCGCAATTCTCGCCGTTCTGCGCGCAAACGCCGTGTCCGTATTGCGTGATTTTCCCGGCAATCCAGTTGGCTTTCGGAAAGGCCGCGATAACGTCGCACACGAGTTGCGTCTTCCCGATGCTGCGGGTGTGCCCACCCACGACAATCATTCGCCAATGGGCGGCTTCGCTGCTGTCATTTCGCGCCAATTTTTGCCTCTAGCTCTTTGATGCGCGCCGCCAGCTCCGGGAGCCGCGCAGACCAAGCAAATTGCTCCTTAAATTTATCGAGTGGCCGCGCCGGCGTCCCCCAGACCGTTTGCCCCGTTCGAATCGTCTTGCCTCCTAAAACGCCAGACTGTCCGCCGATCACTACACCATCTTCAAGCTCACATTGCTCCCCGAAACCCGCCTGCCCGCCCACGACCACGCGCTTCCCAAACGTGCACGACCCCGAGAGCCCCACCAGCGCCGCCATCACCGTATGCGCCCCAATTTGGCAATTGTGCGCGATGTGCACAAGATTATCCAGCTTCACGCCTTCGCCGATGCGGGTATCGTCCAGCGATCCCCGGTCAATCGTCGTGTTCGCTCCGATCTCCACGTCGTCGGCGATCTCCACGATTCCAGCCTGCGGAAATTTCCAGTACCGGCCTTCTCCGTATGCATAGCCAAATCCGTCGGCCCCGATTACCGCGCCGGAATGGATTTCCACGCGGTGGCCGATCCGCACTCCCGCATAAAGCGTGACGCGCGGATGGATGCGGCAATTGTCGCCGATCCAGCAGCCCGCCCCGATCACGCCGTGCGCGCCAATCTGCGTTCCTGCGCCGATGTGGGCGTCTTCGCCAATCACCGCGTACGGGCCGATGCTCGCCCCCGTGCTGACCCTGGCCAGCGGCGCGACAATTGCCGTTGCATGAATCCCCGCTGCGATTGGAGCTTTCTCAAGCAAAAGCCCCGCCGCCTTCGCGAATGCCACCTTGGGTTGTGCGCTCCGCAGCACGGTTTTCCCTTCAAGCTTAATACCCTCGGCGGCAATCACGCAGCGCGCCGCGGAAGCGCCGCCGCGCTCTGCGTGCTTCGCCGTTTCAACGTAAATCAGGTCGAGCGGCCCAGCCCGCTCCGGAGCCGCCACTCCGCGCACCTCCGCGGCGCCGTCTCCTTCCAATGTTGCGCCAATCGCTTCCGCCAATTCCTTTGCCGTTCGCTTCATCGAAGACCTCTCTCAAAAATCATACAGCGAAGGTTCCCCCTTGGGCCTCGTCTTCCAGCGCGCGTGCACCCAAACCCATTGCTCCGGGTGCTTCCGGATAATCCCTTCGATCACTCTCGCAAATTTCTGCGTATTCACAAAAACATCGCGCTCCGTGTCGCCCGTTCGAATCAGCTCCACCGGCGGCTCAAACCGCAGGCGGTATTTTCGAATGCCCTGATCCCAATACGCATAGCCGGGCACAACTGCTGCATCCGTGTGCAGCGCGACGCGCGCAATTCCCGTTGTCGTACAAGCCGTCTTCCCGAAGAAATCCACGAACGCGCCTTCTTCCGGCATGGTGTTCTGGTCCGCCAAAATCCCCACCGTCCCCGCGTCTTTCAGAATCTTGAGCATTGCGCGCGCCGATTCGTTCTTGAAGATTGGCCTGTTCCCCGATAAGCAGCGATAGCGGTTCACCAGTTCGTCGAGCCGCTTGTTGTCCAGGGGACGCGCCATGTAATGCAGCGGAAAGCCGTAGAGTGCGTGCGCGAACGAAGAAAGCTCCCAGGCGCCGATATGCCCGGTTAGGTAAAGCACACCTTTGCCGCGCTTCTGCCCCTCTAGAAAATTCTCGTGACCATCGAGAATCACCGCCTCCTCGATATTCTTCCGCGTGTATTTCGGCAAGCGCGCAAATTCTGCCGCCATCCAGCCCAGATTCCGCACCATCTTGCGCGTCACATTTTTGCGCTGCGCGTCGCTCCACTCCGGAAATGCCAATCGCAGATTGAACTCCGCCGTCTGTTGCAGTCGCGGCAGAAGTAAATAAAGTACCCGCGCCACGCCCGCTGCGAAACTCCTGGCCACTGCCCGCGGCAAGACCCCGAGCGTCCTCAAGATCATCCACACTGCGGCGTATTCGATCCATTCCTTGGTCATCTTCTACGGCCGCCGGAAAGAATCCGACGCGCGACAGTATGCAAGAGGTCCGTGGCTTGAAGATAGGGGTTCAATGCTAGACTCAGCTTTCCGTGACCGAAGCGAACAACTCCACTCCGGATAAGCCTCGCACCAGAATCGCCGCCCAAATCGGCTGGACGCTGCTCATTCTCGCCACGCTGTACGTTTGCTACTTCAGCCATCTTGGCGCCATTGGCTTCGTCGGCCCGGACGAGCCTCGTTACGCCTGGATCGCTCGCGACATGGTCGAGACCGGCGATTGGGTCACGCCCCGGCTCTATGGAAAACCGTGGTTTGAAAAGCCGCCGCTCTACTACTGGGGCGCGGCACTCAGCTTCAAACTTTTCGGAGTCAGCGAAGCCGCGGCACGCCTTCCCAGCGCGCTCTCCGCTCTACTCGCGACCCTAGCGCTGGCTTGGCTCGCGTGGCGCATTTACGGCTCGGAGACTGCGCGCTGGCTATTGCTTCTTCTCCCCACCACCGTAGGCATGATCGGCTTCTCCCACGCCGCGTCCACGGACATGCCCTTCAGCGGGATGTTAACCGTCGCCATGGTCTGCGCCGCCGTCGTTCTTGGGCTTGTTTCCCCGCCCGATGCCCGCGTCAACCGCGTCATTCCGAACGGAGAGCCCGCTGCTGTTGCAGGCTCGCAGCGAGGAATCACTCTTCCTCCCACCGGCGATACAATTAAGCCGCGTTCAACTCCTTGGTTTGCCCTCATTCTCTTCGGCATCTTCCTTGGCGCGGCCGTTCTCGCGAAAGGTCCCGCCGCAATCATCCTCTGCTGTGGGGCAGTTTTCTTCTGGGCGCTCTTTACGAAGCGCTGGCGCGACGCTTTCCGCCTGCTTCATCCCGCCGCCCTCGCCGCCTTTTGCCTCACTGCCTTTCCCTGGTACATCCTCTGCGCCCGCCGCAACCCCGATTTCTTCCGCGTCTTCATCATCGAGCACAATTTCAAACGCTTCCTAACTCCGGAATTCCAGCACATCCAGCCGGTTTGGTATTACCTCCCGATCTTGTTTGTTGGTCTATTTCCATGGATCGGTATGACGCTCAGTGCTGTCGTGAACACTTTGCGGCAAAAACTTGAAATGACGCTGAACTCTGTCGCGGTTTTTGTGCTTGCATTCAGCGCATTCCCAATTATTTTCTTCTCGATCTCCAAGTCGAAACTACCCGGCTATGTCTTGCCTGCCATTCCCGCGCTTGCGCTTCTCACCGCGCATGCACTCGCAATCGCGCTTCGGATGAAAAAGGTTCCCGTTCCAGCGGGGTTTGCCGTGCTCGGCTTGACTCCTGTCGCGGTAATGGCGGCGATTGGTCTCAGCACTTATTTTCTGTGGAAATCGCAAGCTCTGCATCTATTCGGAGTCGCCACCCCTCTCTTGGCTCTTTTCGCGACCACCATGGCCCTCGTGTTTGCATTCAACGGGAAACACAGAGCGACACTGGTGACGGGAATCCTGGCCTGGGTCTGTTTCATTGCCCTTACCAATCGTGTCGCGATGCCCTGGCTGGATTCCAAAGTTTCTGCGCGTCCGATTGCCCGCAACATTCTCCACAATCCGGAAATTGCGAGCCGCCTCATGGTGTTCCGAGTCCAAAGAAGCTGGCAATACGCATTGAATTTTTACATGCGTCGCGAATTGACCGAGTGGGATCCTTCTGAAACGCAAGAGCAGTATGTGATTTCGTCCCCGAATGGAATCTCCGAGCTCCGGAAAAAACGCATTCGTTACGAACTTGTGGATTACACTTGCTTGGACGCCATTCTTGTTCGGGTGCGACAATCGGCGGCGGGTCGGCAGGAGAAAGAGTCGCCCGTTGCTGTCAAACCTGTTTCGGGCGGCACGGAAGGCCTGAAGTTTTAGCGCGCTACCTTCCCCGTAGCAGGCATCTTCAGTAGAAAATAGCTGACGACGCGGTTCTCGTATTCGCGCTTATCGGCATCATTCAACCCGACGTAGTTCCCGTGGGGAATGACGGCCTGGTCCTTGGGCTCCGGCGCGCTCTGGAACATCTGCCGCGTGATAGCTCCCAGTTCCGGATCGTCCGCCGCCTCGATAAACAGTTTCGGCACGCCCGCCAGCGCGCTTAGCTTCTGCGAAAGCGGGGGATTTGCGCGGTACTTGTAATTCAGCCAGTTAAAGCTGAACTCTGCCGATCGCGCCATCAGCGGGAATCCGCCCAACCCTGTCCGCTCCACGCCGATCTTCACCATCTGCTCGGGCAGGTCGTAGACGGAATCGAGGATGATGGCGCGCACGCGGTGGTCGTATTCCGCCTCCCGCAGCGCGGCGTAGGCGCCAAGGTTGTAGCCCCACAAGCCAATCTGCCCGGGGTCCACGTCGTTCCGCGCCGCAATCAGGTCGACGGCCGCGCGGACTTCGTCCGCCTCGCGATATCCAAAGGTGGTAATTCCGGCGTTGCCTCCGTGAGCCGCAAAATCAAAGACAAACGCATTGTACTGGTGGTCCTGCAGCGCGGAGACCAGCGTCAGCAGTTCCCCGCGGCTCGAACCGTAACCGTGACACAACACGATCGTCGGCGCACCGCGCAGCCCGGGAAAAAACCATCCGTGGCGCGCGCCTATTCCAGGTACGCTAAACTCCACCGCGTCGGGCCTTCCCGGAAAGCTTTCCATGCTGATTTCGCTGCTGGTGCGCTGCGGCTTGACGATGCGGTATACCAGGAATCCCGCAATCGCCGCGGTCGCCAGCACCGCAGAAAGCACCAGCGCCAGAACAGTGATGAAAAGTTTTGTGTGCCAGCGCCTTGGATAGCGGAGCTCGTAGAGGATGGACATTCGTTGTCAGCGCAGCTCTACCGGCGGTGCGCCGCCGCTAGGTTTTCCCTCTTCCATTGATCGCAACAGGCGCGATGGTAGCACAGCTCTTTCGTGCCCATCCGGCGAGCCGCGCCTCATGTGCCCGAGTTGTATCTCCTCCGCCGGGCGGATTGGCCGCTCTGCCTCTCAATCGGCTATCATTGTGCCTGCGCGGTAGGGGCCGCGCCGCTCTCCGCTCGTCCATGAACATCGTCGATCTGCGCCAGACTTCCGTACGCCAACTCGAGCCGCTGCTGGAAGAGGAGGCACGGCACTGGCACGATGAGCTGCACTGGGATTATCGCAGCGCGCTCGACCTCATTAAGCGCTTCCTCGACGCCCATGCCCTTGCCGGGTGCGTGGCATTTGAGAATGGCGCCGCCATCGGTTATTCGTTCTATGTTATGGAAGACCAGAAGGGGTTAATCGGCGGCCTCTACGTTTCGGCGAAATCCTCACAGGCGGTCGTCGGCCGCCGGCTGCTGGAGGAATTGCTCTTCTCCATGCGCGCCATCCCTCATCTCACCCGCATCGAAGCCCAGCTCATGCCCTTCAGCGGACCGGTGGAAATCCCCCTGCGCGACCAGGGATTTCGCCTCTATTCCCGGCAGTTCATGCTCCTCGATTGCAGAACCTTCCCGAAGCGCGCCCCGGAGCATCCGCGGGTATGCGGCTGGACCGCTGGAACGACCGTTACTTCGAGCCTTGCGCCAAGCTGATCTACCTCTCCTATGCCAATCACGTCGACGGCGAAATCAACGCCCAATACCGCAGCCGCGCAGGCGCGCTGAAATTCTTGAAAAACATCATCCTGCTCCCCGGCTGTGGCCATTTCGTTCCCGCCGCTTCGTTTGTGCTGCGGCAACCGGGCGGAGAGGAACTCGTTGCCGCCGTTCTGACCAGCGAAGTTTCTCCCGGAGTCGGGCACACCACGCAAATCTGCGTCCTGCCCGGTTATCAGGGACACGGGCTGGGGCGCATGCTGATGCTCACTTCAGCAGAGGCCCTGCATAAGGCGAACTTTCGGGAATTGACGCTCACGGTAACCTCGGAGAACCACGTGGCCGTGCAGCTCTATGAAAAGCTGGGTTTTACCACCATCCGCACCTTTACGGCAGGCGTCTGGCCGCGGTAACTTTTCTCTTTTAGAGTTTCCAATCCTGAAAAATTCTCCCAGTGTACTTTTTCTTTGACTTCAGCGCCCTTTACTGGTAACTTATACACCAGTTAAACTTATGGCTCCTTGGACTGCGGCAGCTTGCTGCCGTTTTTTTTGTTTGCTGGCTCTGTAGGTCGCCAAGAAGGGTGTACACCGTCATGGGCTCCCGGATTCAGCTAAGTCCTTTAGAATCCGCACTTCCGAAAAATGCGCCCATAACTCGTTTAGAATGCGCACTTACAAAATCGTTGCGCTTAAAACCCTTTAGAATGAACACTTACAAAAAAACGGGGGGAGGGGGTAAGCTGTTAACTAGACTTCGAACTGTCCAGGATTCTGCGATCCGCAATCTTGCTCCTGATCACTGAGTCTTGATCACGGACGACTCCTCCTAGCGGCTTCAAATTCATCGCCCGGCCCCCAGCCCACGAGCGAAGGTTGCATCGCGGCGAGCTTTCCAAGCTCGAACCCGAATCGTGCGATCGCCGCATCGCCGGTAAAGTCCATCTCTGGCCGGTACTCATCGCTGGGCTGGTGGTAGCGGTGCTCGACGTAATCCCTGGCCTGCGCCTCGCCCCATTCTGCCAGATGGCCCTTGTACTTCATGCCTTCGTTGATCGAGAAGGACGGGATCCCCACACGCGCCAGGCTGAAGTGATCGGAACGATAGTAATGCCCGGCTTCGGGACGCGAATCGGGACGAATCGTCAAACCGAAAGCCTTGGCCGTGGATTGCACTACTGGATAGAAAGTCGTCCGCTCGGCGCCGCTGACCTCTACTTCCTCCGGGTCGCCAATCGGAGGCACGTCGTCAAAATTCAAATCCAGAGTAATCTTCCCCGGCGGGACAGGCGAGTGCTTGCCGAGGTACTCCGAGCCGAGCAGCCCTTGCTCTTCGGCGGTGACGGCCGCGAAAAGAATCGAACGATCGGGCGCGGGTTTTGCCAGAGACCAGGTCCGCGCCAGCTCCATCAGGATGCCGCATCCGGTCGCGTTGTCCGCAGCGCCGTTGTAGATGTTGTCGCCCTTCATGTTCGGATCGATCCCCAGGTGGTCATAATGCGCGGTGTAGAGAACGGCTTCGCCACTCCGGGCCGCGTTGGCGCCCGGCACAACTGCCACGACGTTTCGAGAGACAAATGGCCGGAGCTGGCTCGCGACATGCGCCTGCAAGTGGACCGGCAATTCGATGGGCTTGAACTCGCGCGATTGTGTTTGCTGGAATAACTTGTCGAGGTCGAGCCCCGCCATTCCCACGAGCTTTTTCGCAACATCCAGCTGAATCCACGAGGCCGCTTGCAGTTTTGGCGTGCTGTCCCTCTTGAGGTACGACCGTTCGCTTCCCCAGGAATTGCGGACCACGTCCCAGCCATAACTCGCCAAATCGGTCCGGTGAATGATGAGCGTTGCGATGGCGCCGCGCCGCGCGGTCTCCTCGTATTTGTAGGTCCAGCGTCCGTAGTAGGTCAGCGCCTTGCCCTTGAAAAAATTCGGGTCCTCCGAAATTGGCTCGTTAACGAATAGCAGCGCCACTTTCCCGTGCAAGTCGACGTTCTTGTAATCGTCCCAGTTGTACTCAGGGGCCTTGATCCCGTAGCCCACAAACACTATGGGCGCATCGATGTCGGCGGTCTCCGTTTGACTCTCGTTGTTGGTCACAAAATCGTCGAGATTCTTCAGCTCGACAGTTGCGCTGTTCCAGGGAACGAGCTTGAACGATGTTTCGGGCAACGTCTTCACGCCAACCATCGGCACATCTTGAAAAAATGAGTTGTTGTCGCCCGCCGGCTTCAAGCCATAGAGCGAGAATTGCGTGGCGATGTACTCCGCTGCGATGTCGCCGCCGCGCTGGCCAGTTCCCCGCCCTTCCAGCAAATCGCTTGCAAGAAATTTCACGTGCGCGCGAATGTTTTCCGGATTGATGTCCGGCCCCGGGATCGCAGCCACCTTGCTGCCTGCCGCGCCCTGAGGTCCCGACCGCGCAGCTTGCGCGATCATCGCAGCGACTCCGAATACAGATAATCCCAAAACAATTGCAGTTTTCTTCATCAGTGTTCTCTCGATTTCGGAAGGCGGGATTTCCTTGGGTTCACTTCTTGGACCGATCCTTCAACAGATTTTTCAACTCCGACATGAACTCCTGCACGTCCTTGAAATCCATGTAGACGGAGGCGAACCGCACATACGCCACCTTATCCAGCTTTTTCAGCCGTTGCATGATCAGTTCTCCGATCTCCGTGGTGGTCAGCTCGCGTTCCGTGGCGTCGTGTACCACGCCTTCGATTTCGTCCACGATAGCTTCGAGTTTGGCCGTCGCCACCGGTCGCTTCTCGCAAGCCTTGAGCAGCCCCTGCAGAATCTTTCGACGCTCAAACCGTTCCCGGCGCCCGTCTTTCTTGATGACCATGTAGGGGATTTCGTCAATGCGCTCGTAGGTGGTGAAGCGCTTTTCGCACTTCAGACACTCGCGGCGGCGGCGAATGGATTCGCCCTCTTTGCTCTCGCGCGAGTCGACGACCTTGTCATTTTCGAACCCGCAAAAAGGACATTTCATGGGTGATAACTAGAATTAACTAAAGTACTTTTGATTGTAACAAAATCAATCGGGAGATCGGGTGATCGCCGTGATCGGGTGATCGCAGACCGGAATCTGAACTCGTCACAGAGGGAGATAGAGAAGCAGGGCCTAGCCAGGGGCATTTTTATCGCGTGGTGTTGTTTTTGTTGCTAACGGTGCATTTCCGATCACCCGATCACGGCGATCACCCGGTCTCCCGATCTTCCAACTCCTCGCTCTCCTGCTCCAGCTTCATGAAGGAAAGCCGCTCGCGATGTGCCATGAACAATCCAACCGGGATGATTGACATAAAGGTGACGAGCCATAGCATCATCCCGGCACTGGTAGCTACCTCGGGCTGCACCTGGAATATGTTTTTGAGGATGGAGATGGTGGCCAACTGCGATCCGCCGCCTACCATGGGCAATTGCAGCAATCCACCAGCAACGCTTCCAGCGGTTAAAAAGAGAGTGCTGGAAAGATTCATGCGCGCCAGCGTGGGATCGGCGTAGGCGTGGGTGACCGCAACATAAGACAGACCAATCACAACCCAGATCAAGAGCGATACCGCAGAAAGCTGGATGAACGAACCAAGATCATGAATGGTGTTCAGCCCTTCACCAAACGCATGCACTCGGTGCGCGACTGCCTCGCCAAGCTTTTTGGAGATCACACCAAACATCTTGCCGGTAAAGCGCGCTGCTGCTCCCGGGTTGCGGCGGATGGCTGCGGCGCACAAGGCAACCACAACTGTTCCGCAAAGAATGATGAACGCCGAGATCTTGAACATATCGAAAGCGGAGACATGGAAGCCGAGAAACTTGTGGTAGGAGCCTTGAAAACCGGGAAGCTGCCTGAGACGCGATTCAGCCAACAAGATGTTCACTGCCATGATGATGGCGAATGCGCCTACGTCGAAAATCCGCTCGACGGTCCAGACCGCCATTTGCGCGGCCATGCTCAAACCTTCGCGGCGTGCGACCAGAAGTGGCCGGATAAATTCGCCGGGACGTCCCAAGAGCGCGGTGCCGGTGAAGCCGATCACGGTCGGGGGCAGCAGACGCCAACTGGTGGTGCGGCAAACCGGCCGCAATAGGATCTTCCAACGCACGGCGCGAAGATAGTAGTCAAAATAGATCATGGCTGCGCCCAGGCCAATGAAGTAAAAGTTGGCGCCTTCCGTGGCCGCCGCGAACTTGTGCCACTCAAACTTCTGCCATGTCCGTACCTGGAGATAGATCAATCCAGCCAGGACCAGCACGACCATCGCCGTGATAAGCGCTCTCTTCTTGCTCATGGAGTGAAATTGAGTGTAAAGCCTTTCACGAAATTTGAGAAACTGCGGAGATAGATTGTGGGAGAGTTTTCTTAGGCGTAGATCAGCGGCAGCAAAATCAATTCGTTGCGGACGGGACATCCGCGCTGGCTTGCGCGGTCTTCGTCTTCTTGCCGCGTTTTGCGGCAGAAGTGAAAGCAGTGGTTGCCGGAGCGACAGCCTTCATCTGCGCGCGCTTCCTGGCGTTGAAGTCGCGCACTATCCGCGCAATGTAGGCGTGGGTCTCGTAAAAAGGAGGTATGCCGTGATATTTGTCGACGCGGTGTGCCCCAGCGTTATAAGCGGCCAGGGCTTTGATCGGATCGTCGTGATATTGATCGAGTAAGCGGCTCAGGTAAAGCGTACCCGCATCTACGTTCGCCTTGGGATCGAATGGATCAGCGACGCCCAGCTGCGCTGCTGTTTTCGGCATGAGCTGCATGAGGCCCTGCGCGCCTTTAGGCGAGACGGCCCGAGGATGGAAACCACTCTCGGCTTTGATGACGCTGTTCACAAAGTCAGGATCAAGGCGGTTGCGATTGCTGGCATCGCGCACTAACTGATCCAGGTCAACTTGCTGAAGTTGGGCCGCTGAAGGCGTTGCCGATTTCACCATCGGTGTCACGACTGAGGGAGCAGCAGTCGCGGATGTGGGCGCAGGAATGATGGGAGTCTCGTCTGTCTCAAACGATGCAATCTCCGACGCTGGAATATCAACGTGCCCGCCTGCTGTGTACAGGCGCATGGTATCGCCATTCTGCTCGCGGCGTTCGCAGCGAATGCTAAAGCCATTCTTCAGAACGGCTATCTCGCTGGCCAGGGTCGGGAGTTGCGCCGCTACCACGAATGCGGCGAACGCGATACGTATCGAATGCTTCATGCGCAAACTCTTATTTAACCTGAACTGACGGATGAAAGCCAGCGCCAAGTAACCGCTCTACCGCTTGTGCCACTCCGCTATCCTCATTGCTCGCCGTCACCATCCAGCCGTTCTGCTTCAATTCTTCAGATGCATTTCCCATCAACACCGGAAGCCCCGCGAATTCAAGCATTTCCAGGTCATTGTGGTTGTCGCCGATGGCCATGATTTCCTCCGGACGAAAGCCATGGTGCTCCGTCCAGCGCCGCAGGGCATGTCCTTTGGAGCAGCCGCTGTGCAGGATGTCCAGAATGCACAGGTCGCGATAGTCATATTGCGTTTTGACCACGGAAATCTCGTCCAGGAAGCCGGCTTGGTCGAGCCGCTGCTGGACCTCAGCCATCCGCGCCAGCGTTCCGCAATACATGGCCTGAATGGGATCTTCTGTCAGCGCCGCTTCCAGGGGGACGACGTGCTGCATGTTGGCGGCGTTCACATCAACCCAACGTGAGACGCTCTTGGTCAGCTCGTCCACGCGCTCGACCGCCAGGGCATCGTGTCCGGAACGATCGAAGGTGATCACAGCGTGTCCGCGAAAAGCGTCCATATGCCGGATCAACTTGCGGGCCGTCTCTGCGGGGAGAAAATCCGTGTAGAAGGTTTGTCCGGAAGTTGAACGGATCACGGCGCCGTTTGAGCTGATGAGCGAGACAGGAATCCCCAGCTCCTGGGCAATGGGCAGAGCGTAGTCGTGCCGGCGGCCCGTGGCCAATACCACCAAGAGTCCAGCGTCGTGTGCTGCTCGCAAAGCATCCCGGTTACGCTGCGTGACCTGGAAATGCGGATCGAGCAAAGTGCCGTCAATATCGATGGCGATGAGGCGAATGGATTTCACTGGCTCTATTGTATTGGACACGGGCGCTTTCTCTTGCGCGCTGGATGTAGACGGTGCGTGACGTCCGTCACAGCGTTCGCCGTCTTGGTCGGTGAATGATGAAAAATGCAGGAGGATACCATGATTCAGGCCAAAGTGAGTCTTACCTCTCCAAAAGGGTTGCAGTTCACTGCGGAAACCGGGCACGGCCATCGGTTGATCATCGACGATATGGTCGGGCATACTGGCCCCAAGCCGATCGAACTGTTAGCCGCGGCGCTGGCGGGCTGCACAGCTTTTGATGTAGCCACCATTCTCAGAAACAAGAAGCACAAAGAGCTGAAGGGCTATGAAGTCTCGGTGGAAGCAGAGCAGAAACAGTCGCCGCCCCAGGTTTTTACGAAGGTGCGAATCCATCACTCCATCGTTGGAGCAGATATTGACGTCCAGTCGGTGGAAGATGCGATCGAGCTTTCCGAGACAAAATACTGCTCCGTAGGAGCCATGGTCAGGCAAAGCGGCGCTGAGATCACGACCACCTACAGCATCCGGTCGGACAAAGACTCTGAGGTCGGCACGATCACCAACAGCGCAGCCTAGGTTTGCAGAGACGGTGCTCGGTGCGAGCTTCAGTCGTGCCGTTGAAGGTAGGAGAGCACCGGCTTCGGCCGCTGCGCTTCTCTGCGAACAATCAGAGTGTTTTTGCGAAACAGGTGCAGTGGCTAAAGCCTGATCGCAAAGAGTATCTTTCGGCACGACTGAAGCTCGTGCCTTGATAGGAACCTTCCTGGAAGTCAGTACTTGACAATCCTGGCGAACGAGTGCGGATCAAGGCTGGCTCCGCCGACCAGTGCTCCGTCGATTTCCGGTTGTGACATCAGCGCGGCCGCGTTTTCCGGTTTTACGCTGCCGCCATAGAGAATGCGCAGGGTTTCCGCGACCTGATCGCCGAATGCCTTTGCGGCTTCGGCGCGGATCACGCTATGAGCGTCAGCAGCCATTTCCGGTGTCGCGGTTTTTCCGGTTCCAATGGCCCAGACGGGTTCATACGCCACAATTAAAGGCGCAGCTTCCAGGCCCGAGATGTCACGAAAGGCAATGCCGCACTGCCGCCGCAAGACGTCTTCGGTCAAGCCCGCTTCACGCTCCTCCAGAACCTCGCCCACGCAGACGATCGGTTGCAGGCCCGCTTTGAGAGACATCTTGAGTTTGCGGTTTACTGCGTCGTCGGTCTCGCCGAAAAGCTGGCGGCGCTCCGAATGTCCGATGATTACGTGGGAGCAGCCGACCGAGCGCAACATGTGGGCTGAGACTTCGCCAGTATATGGGCCCTCTTTTTCCCAGGAGACATCCTGCCCGCCGGCGCCGATTCTGCTGTCACGCAAAGCCTCTACCACTGTGGGA
>WNFF01002759.1_pt1 | contig 22219 bp, 16 predicted proteins | sample 5400441 | NCBI WGS metagenome assembly WNFF01 (sample SAMN13153345, study PRJNA577476) | soil metagenome | isolation source: 120 cm saprolite under Douglas fir tree site 2 hole 3 replicate 1 | place: USA:California | collected 2015-04-18
CTCCCCCCGCCGAACGCACCCGCCCCGAACGAGCCCTCCGGCAGATAGCTGAAAGAGTCCCGAAAGGAGACTTGTCCTGTGCGCCACAGGATCTTTTGATCTGCATTCAAATCGTGAAGCTGGTTAGCACCGAAATTGTGGCTACCGTAGAACGCTCCCCCTAATATGTAGTTCAAACTGAGATCGTAACGGCTCCACAATCGTTGCAGCGTAATGCTTCCCAAGGCCCGCGTCACCGAATGTATAGCGGAGTTTCCTAGCTGCCCAGCGATGTTTGAGTCCGCCGACTCGCTCACTTCCAGACCAGGAAGGAGGAAGCTTCTAGGGGCAATGGTAGGCTCCAGCACTGGCTCGTCCAATCCCGATAACGGCGGATTTTCGTTAACCTGCAGTCTGGGATTGTCCTGTCCGAAAGCCGGGGGCGTAGGTGCGCCTGACTGCTGGCCGCTATCAGCTGGTTGCTGAGTGCTATCGGCGGTTTGTTGCGGCCCTGCGTCGGATTGCGCCGATGCAGATCCCCAAACTAGAACTAGCAGCATCATCAACGTTGTTTGGCGGAATCTAATCATGATTTCCTTACGGAACGACAATGGTGTCCCCCGGCTTCAGGATGATGTTTTCGTCTATGGCTTCGCCCTTAACCACCTGTTTGTAGTTGAAGGGAAGCTTTTGCTGTTTGCCGTTCACCATGCGAAGTACGTAGATTCCTTTAGTATTCGCGAACTGGGTAAAACCCGCGGTGGCCAATGCTTGCAGCACGGTCATGTTTGGCGTAAGTGGCATGGCCCCGGTATGCAGAACCTCGCCCAGCACAAAAACGCGCTGGCTATTCATCGCCGTAACCACAACCGTCACCCGCGGATCAGCGATGTACTTCTTCAGCTTTTCCGTCATTGCCGCGGCCAGTTGCATAGGGGTGAGCCCAGCAGCCTGCACGTCATCTAGTAGAGGCATTGATATCTTCCCATCCGGGCGCACGGGAAGCGTTGCCGTCAGATCCGGCTCTTTCCATACTGAAATATGAAGCGTGTCATCAGCACCGATAACGTAACTCGGTCCCGCGACTGATCCCGGTTCGCACTGTGTGCATTGTGCCTGCGCTTGCGGTGCGGCCTTTGCCTTATCTTTTTCAGGGCCGCTACTCTGCGCGCTCGCGTCTGTCAACAGCGCGATGCCCAGCAGCAGCACCACTCCAATGCCGATCTTCCCCTTCATTACTCTCTCCTGGGAGCTAGGAAGCCCCGTATTCCTCGTATCCAATCTGCTTCAATTTGTAGAGCAATGCCTTGTAACTGATCTGTAGCTCCTCGGCGGCACGGCGGCGGTTCCACCTTGTCCGAGTCAGTACTTTAAGGATGAGGACCTTTTCCGCTTCCCGGGAAGCCGCGCGGGCGGCCTGTTTGAGAGAAATCCGCTCGCCATTCAAAGGCCGGTCTGACTTCATCAGCATCGACCGCAGCCCGCCCATGGCGACGGACTCATCTCCTAAAGCCACAATCGCCTTGGATGCGTCTTCCAGCTCCCGGATGTTTCCCGGCCAGGCATAATCTTGAAACAACTGCTGGGTTTGCGCGCTCAGCACTGGTACGGGGCGCCGGAAATCCTGGGCATACTTGGCGAGGAAAAAGTTCACCAGATGAGGAATGTCGTCCCGGCGCTGCCGCAGGGGTGGTAACCGCAGGCAAATTCCACTGATGCGGTAATAAAGATCTTCGCGCAATCTCCCCGACTTTACCTCAGCCTCAAGATCGCGAGAAGTGCCACAGATTAGCCGGGCACCCAAAACCGGTTTATGCCCGTTCTCCTCGCCTTTTGGCAACACTTCAAACAACTTTATCTGGCAGTCTGGAATAAGGTCGCTTATTTCCTCTAAGAAGAGGGTGCCTTGACCGAGTAATCCGTCAGCTCCGCCATTGAGATGTTCGGATTCTACCGTCGCGCAATGCGCGCTGCGGAAAACCTCTCGCTCATGCCGGGACATTTGGTGGATCCTCTGGGCCATGGTGCGCTTTCCCGACCCAGCCTCTCCAATCAGAAGCACTGGAAGCTCAGCATGGGCCAGTTCCCGCGCCATTGCCTCCACGGCTTGCATACTGGGGCTTACTGCCTCAACAAACATCGTTCTCCTCTGATTAGGACTCGGGGCTGTCCTTCTTCCGCTCGATGTGGAAAATCCCTGCCCATATTTACCAATCCTCGAGTGGCGAACGTGCAGCTATTTCGGACGATACCCCAAGGTGCTCTGAAGCACGGCTGCTGCCATCTGCAGTAAATTGCAATTATGTGATGCGGCATCATGTGATTATTGTTTTCTATTACTTAGATCACAATCTGGATAACTGCCAACACGCCAGACATCGGCTTAACCTAACACCCTTGAGCACAAAAGAGAAAATTTTTGCCCATCTTAGGGTAACCACTGTGAGATTACTTTGGACAAAAATGGAGCTCTAACTGTACTAAGTCGCTATCTTTCTATTTGATAGGCCGATTCTTCTAAACAATTCATTCGTGGAACTTGAGCAATTGCCGTGGCCTTAGCCAGTTTCGTCCTAGTGTTAAGCGGTTACCGGTGATGGATTGAGTTTCCGCATACATTGCACCTCCGCCTCAGTTCGCATATTCTCGGTCTATCTTTTCCAATGTGAATCCGGTCGCAAGAATGGATCCGTTTGTACGGCCGCGAAACTCCTCCACCCGCCGCATTGTGTGGGCCGAGCGACTCGCCTTGCTGTTGCTCGTTGGCTGGTTGTATTTCTCAATTGTGGGACATTTGGCCGGGCAATGGTTCCGCGACCCAAATTTTTCTCACGGCTTTTTCGTTCCCCTCTTTTCTATTTTTGTGGTCTGGCAGAGCCGATCTAAGCTGGTAGCAATCCCTTTGAAACCATCGTGGTGGGGACTTCTCATCCTGGGCTTTGCTCTCTCTACCCTGATCGTTGGTGTGTTGGGAGCAGAACTTTTTCTATCGCGCCTCTCTCTGTTGCTGGTAGTCGCAGCGGTCGTCGTCCTGTTCGCTGGTTGGGAATGGTTCGTTGCATTACTGTTTCCCTGGGCATTTCTGATTCTGATGGTCCCTATTCCCGCCATCATCTTTAACCAGATCACATTTCCCTTACAGATCCTCGCTTCCAAGCTGGCTGCTTTCGTATTGCCCATTGCGGGCGTACCGGTTCTCCGGGAGGGAAACATCATCATACTGCCAGACATGGCTCTCGAAGTGGCGGAAGCCTGTAGCGGCATTCGCTCTCTGCTTTCTCTGGTCACTCTGGCAATCATTTACGGCTACGTGATGGAGAGCAGAATTGTCATTCGGATTCTTCTTGCCCTGGCCGCTGTTCCCATCGCGGTCGCAGCTAACAGTTTGCGGATTGTCGGTACCGGCCTGCTAGTGCAGTACTGGGATCCTGATAAGGCAGAGGGCTTCTTTCACGCTTTCTCGGGATGGCTCATCTTTGTAGTGTCTCTTACGATGCTCTTCGCTCTTCACCGTCTCCTGCGTTTGCTCTCCCGCCAAAATCCTGCGAGGACAACCGCAGTTGGGGAAACACTGAACTAATGTGATGCGACCTCACATACAATTCGCGCTCGCTGCCGTCCTGTTTACTATCACCGCGCTCTTTCTCCAGGCGCGCAGCGGGAAAGAAGTATTCCCCCCGCGACAGCCGCTGTCCTCTTTGCCCCATGAATTAGCTGATTGGGTTGGGACCGATATTCCTCTCCCTCCAGACATACTCGAGATTCTGGGCCCCGGCGACTTCCTGTTGCGCGCCTATCGGGACACCTCGCCGCGAAGCGATACCACAGTAATTAGCTCAACTGGTGACGGGACGGGCAAGGGTAACTCGGCAAACAATCCGTATGTGGATCTTTTCGTGGCCTATTTTCCGACCCAGCGCGCCGGGGACACTATTCACTCGCCCAAGAACTGCCTTCCCGGTGCAGGTTGGTCGCCGCTTGAATCCAAACGGATTGCGATTTCCGTTCCTGGCCATGCAGCATTTCCGGCGAACCTTTACGTCATCGGGAAAGGCACCGAGCGGCAACTCGCCATTTATTGGTATTGGGCTCACGATCGCGGTGTCGCCAGCGAGTATTGGGCGAAGGTTCACCTGGTGGCTGATTCCATCCGTATGAACCGCAGCGACGGCGCCCTGGTCCGCGTCACGACTCCGCTGAAGAGAGGCGAAAGCGACAGTGCCGCGGAAGAACGCCTGCTTTCATTTGCCGGCCAAGTTGCTCCGATTCTCAATAACTACATACCGCGCTGAAAATTGTGGACAATTGAGGCAAATGATCTGCAAACACACTAAGGCCTTGGAGCTTATCTCTAGTCAATCACGTTGCCCACGATCTACAGATGTGTTCGGTTCACTCGCAAACTCGATGAACCAATCCCCACGATGCAGTGTACCGCGAGTAACTTTCTTTGGCGTGCGACTTGCAGTACCTTAGTGCTAGCTATCCAGGAAAACTGTTGCCGCGCCAGACGCGCCGGTCTTGGAGATTTTGATGAGGTATTTTTGCGCTTTCCGTTTGGTTTTGATTTTGGGGTTCACCGCCTCTGTGTTGATCAGTTGTTCACGCGACCCCAATGTCCGCAAACAGAAATATTTTGAAAGCGGTCAGCGCTATTTCGAAAAAGCAAAATATCGCGAAGCGGCCATCCAGTTCAGCAATGCTATCCAAGTGGACCCTCGCTTCGTCCAGGCCCACTATCAATTGGCGCAGACCTATCTGAAACTCCAGGAATGGACGCGCGCCTACCAGGAGCTCTCCCGGGCAATCGAAATTGATCCCGAAAACTATCAGGCACGGATCGATCTCGCCAACCTGCTGATTGCAGGTCGCGACCTTAAGCAGGCACAGGAGCATATTGACCTGCTCATTGCCAGGCAGCCTAATAATCCAGAAGTGCACATCGCGTTGGCTAACCTCGCTGCCGCCCAGGATAACCTGAGCACCGCCTTGGAAGAAATGCAGAAGGCGGCAGAACTTGCTCCCGATCGCTGGGAAACCTATTTGAACTTCGCTCTGTTGCAGATTCGCGCCAACCAGTCCGATGCTGCTGAAGCGAATTTTAAGAAGGCTGTGAGCTTGAATCCTAAGGCGATGAACGCTCAGCTTGCACTCGGCAGCTACTACCAGTCGCGAAGCCGCTTCCCGGAAGCGGAACAACAGTTCCGGCATGCTATGGAAGCTGATCGAACAAACCCTGATCCTCGTGCCGCATTGGCCCGCGTGTACATGGCGGAGGGAAAAAAGGCTGAGACGGAAGACTTCCTGAAACAGGTCAAACGCGATCTTCCCGACAAATCAGTCGGCTATCGCATGCTCGGGGACTACTACTTCGCTAGCGGCGACTTGGATAAAGCGGTTACCGAATACGGATCGCTTAACCAGGAGCATCCCAAAGACATTCAGGTCAAAAAGAACTACATCCAGCTTTTAATTCTCAAGAATCGAATTGCCGCAGCTCGCAAATTGGATGATGAACTTCTTAAGACGAATCCCTCGGATACCGAAGCTCTGATCTTTAAGGGCGAAATTCAGATTGCCGATGGTCATGGGAGTGAGGCCGCTGACTCTCTCCAATCTGCGCTAAAAGCTGATCCCGACAACGGCGTCGCACATTATCAGCTTGGGGTTGCATTCGACCAGATGGGCAATCTCGGACGCGCAGAAAATGAGTGGCGAGAAGCCGTACGCACGCGTCCCGATCTGCCCGATGCCCAGCATGCTCTCGCCGCTGTGGCTTTGCGCAAAGGCGACATGCAGGCGCTCGCTCAAAGCGCAGATCAACTTATCCGCCTGCAGCCCACTGTGGCTGATGGGTATGTGCTTCGCGCCATGTCGGAAATCAACCTCAAGCGACTGGCTGAAGCCGAAACAGACGTCCGGAAAGCGATGGAGGTCGCGCCACAAAATCCAATTGGTTATAACCAGATGGGCAGTTTGCGCCTCCTGCAGAAGCAATACAGCCAAGCGGAGAAGTATTACCAGCAGGCTCTGGAGCGCGATCCAGCCTCGACAGACGGCCTGAACGGTTTGATGAACGTCTACTTGGCGCAAAAACAAACTGACCGGGCCATTGCGGCTGCCAACGCACAGTTGGCAAAGGTTCCGGATAGCAGCGCCTTTCACGATCTACTCGGCACGACTCTGTTTAACGGCAAGAAAGATATGAAGGGCGCAGAAGCCGAATTTAAAAGAGCCGCCGAACTCGACAAAAACAACTCTGACGCGCTCCTAAAACTGGGCCAGGTGCAGGTAGCAGAAGGGTCTGCGGACCAGGCCATCGCCACTTATCAGCAGTCGTTAAAGAACAATCCGCGCGAGGCGCGCTTCTACATATTGATCGGCGAATTATGCGAGTCCAAGCGGGATTGGGAGAAAGCCGAGCAGATGTATCAGAAGGCGCTTGAAATCCAACCCGACAATGCGCTCGCGTCAAATAATCTCGCTTACGTAATGCTGCAGCAGGGTGGCAATGTTGACGTTGCCCTCGCCATGGCACAAACGGCGCGCCGCGGTATGCCCGATTCCGCCAATGCTGCCGACACGCTCGGCTGGGCTTATTATCAAAAAGGCGCCTACAATACCGCCATTGATCTTTTTAAGGAAGCCTTGAAGAAAAATCCGGATGACGCCACGTTCCACTATCATCTCGGCCTCGCCTATCAGAAAGACAATCAGCCGGCACTTGCCAAACAACACCTCGAGCGGGTATTAAAAATCAATCCGAAATACACGAATGCTGGAGATGTCAAAAAGGCGCTAGCACAACTAAGCTGATAAAGCTTTTAGTCCTTTTTTCACCTCCTTGGAGCCGGTGGCCTGGATTTTCAACGCTCGTTGAGAACGGCTGAAAACTGAAAAAGGGAGCCGTCCAGGGTGATTGCGTTGGTGAGCCCAAGCTACGATAAGCATCGTGCTTGGGTAGCCAGAATGAGGGGGCCAGCTACTCAGCCGGCCCTCTGTGCTAGTTCCGTTCCTAGTCCTTTTCGTGTTTTTCGCGTGTCTGTTCCCGAGCTATGAAAGCTTGGGGGTTTGCCTTCAGCTCGTCCCGCACTGACTGGTGGTGACTCAGCCACTCCTTCAGTTCATGATGATTGTTCAGATAATTCTGATCATCCACCAGCCTTGGATTCTTCTGCACATCAGTGGCGATTTGTGGATGGCTATCCAAAAACCGGTCGAAATTCTTCAACTCTTCCTCGGTGATCGGTCCAACCGGTTCCGGACCCTCTGCGGACTGAAAGCGTTTCTCGCGTTCCATGAAGGCTTGAGGATTCTCCCGCAATTCTTCGCGAATCTTGGGATGGTTCTGGAGAAACGCCGCCAGAGAGCGGTGACTGTTCACATATTGTTGATTGTCGACAAGAGACGGGTTCTTTGATATCTCTTTAGCAATCTTGGGATCTTCGTCGAGGAATCTATCGAACTTCTCCATTTCACTGCGGGTGATATCTTTGTCGCTTTTCTGAGCTACCCCCTTGCTACCATTGTCACTCTGAGGTGCTGCGCGTAATGACGCTGCCGGCAACGTGAGGCAAACTAACAAAGCTAACCCTAACCGAGCAGTGGAAAAGCTAACTCTGAGAGAATCTCGGATAACCATGTTCATGTGTCCTCCTTTTTGCACTATCCCCGTTGCGCCCTAGAACTAAACCTTAAAATTAGTGCAATTTTCTTACCTCGCCATCTGAATATGACAAGTTACCATTATTCAGACACATACTTAAGAGGGCACAGCCTAACATCATGCACAGCCATGTAAATTAGTCGGTTCGTCTTTCACAAAATTGCCCGATCTATTGCCTTACAGTTCAGACATCCCTGTTGAAAACGCCTGCTTGAAACCGCGAAGATTCGATGCAGCTGCAACCAAAATGGCAGGATGGGCGGACGCAGAAAGTTCCTACGGGACTTGCGTCCGGAACCTAAGGAAGTAATCCAAAAACGGTGAGTTGGTTTCGGCCGCCAACATACACTTTGCCATTCACTACGGTTGGCACGCCGAACTTCACAGACAACCCAGCAGCGTCGCGGGTCGCGTTCTGATTTGAGCTGTAGAGCAAGTTGGCAAGATTAGTAGCATCGAAGGCCAGCAGTACTGCTTGGCCAGTATTATTCAGAAAATTGCTTTCCTGTAAAACCCACATTATCCCGTTCGATGTGCCATTAGCGGAGATCGACGGCGTTGGGGCTGGAAACTGGAATGTAACCGATGTCTGAGAACTTGGAGGAATCGAAAGCATCCCAGTCACTGGGTCAATAGCATACCCTTTGACGCTATCGGCAATGTTCTGCCGAGGCTCCGATGCGCCACCCAGATACAGAGTTCCATTCCACGAGGCCGGAGAGTTCCAGGCCCCTGGATTCGCCCCTGGTATGGACTGCACAACATGATCGGTAGCCGCGTCGAACTGCCCCATGTTATCCCGATCGATCACGTACAGCCTACCCTCCTTGCCACACAGGAAAAGCAAGTGCTGAGGAGAACCAAATGGCTGGTCCAGTAGCAAAACTCCGCCTGAGCCCAAGTCCACATCGCCGATGTTTAGGTTCGCGAAATTGAACGGGGTGAAGTAATCGGAGACGGCGAATGCGCCTGCAATCGGCGGTCCGAGTTTAACCACGCTGCTCCCAAAACTTCCATTACTCACATTGAAAGACCCGTTCCCAGTGGCAAATAAAACTGAGCTGCCATCACTCGCGGGACCCGCACCGCTCCCCCATATTCCACCCCGTGCTCCGTTCGCAGTCGCATTCCAGACGGCTGCTTGATCGAGGTTTTGCGCATCGTAGGCTATGAGCCAGCCGTGGTAAGGGTCGACATCGCACAGCGACGCCCAGGCGACGTACACGAGGCCATTTTGCAAGAGTAAGGCCGACCGCTGGTTCTCTGATTGTGCATTGAAAGATACTTTACTGTTCACCGAACCGGCGCCGGTTCCGTTCACAGTCGCCTGGATGATGACCGGACCGCCAAACTTCTCTGCGCCAGTGCCCACATCAAGGGCGTGCAATCGCTGCACGAACGCCCCATTTTCTTTTGTCCGCGCCACCAGATACAAAGTGCCACTGGCCGTATCGATTACAGGCGTGCCGGTTATCCCAATCTCCGGGACTAGATCGTTGCAGCTTACATCCGCCGCGGAAAGGGTCGTAATGCCATGGGGTGGGTCAATAAAGCTCTCTTGCCACAGCGGCGGCCCGCTTTGATCGGCGTCAAATGCGTAGACGCTATCGTGCTCCGTCGCCACGTACACCACATTGTGCGTACCCAGTCCGGGAATGGTCACGTTCGGCACGTAGAGTGGCTGGGCGTATGCTAGGCCATCAATCGGGACTGAAAACAGTTTTCCGAAAGTTGCAGTATTGACATTTTGCGGGGTAAGGATGGTTTCGCTAACGTTCTGTCCCGAGCGCTCGTTGTCGTTGTGATAGGTGAGTACGCTGGCCGGTGTTCCAGTGCTGGCATTCACCGTCAAGGTGGCGGTGTGACTGGTAACTGAACCCGAAGCATTGCTCACTACCACAGCAAACTGCGAGCCACTATCTGTCAAGATCGTGGGCGGCGTGATGTAACTGGCAGAGGTCGCGCCCGAAACGGCCACACCGTTCTTTTGCCACTGGTACGTTAAGGGACTGGTTCCGCCGGCCACGACCGTGAATGTCGCCGTTTGGCTCACCGTGACGGTCTGACTCGCAGGCTGGGCTGTAATCGATGGTGGGCCGGGATTGACATGAAGGGTGGCCGCTTTGCTACTTACGCTGCCGACGGAATTGCTAACTACCAGCGCAAGCTGCGATCCATCATCGGCGGAGGTCGTCGCGCTGGTCGTGTAACTCGCAGATGTCGCACCAGAAATGGCGGTGCCGTTACTTTGCCACTGATAATTGAGCGGAGGCGTGCCGTCCGCGACCCCAATGAATGTCGCTGATTGCCCTTCGGTCACTGTTTGGTCGGCAGGCTGGGTTGTGATGGTTGGAGCGACTGGATCAGTACTATTGGTGGCAGAACCGCCGCCGCAACTAGCCAGATTCAACACGAGGAACGCGAGGAAGAAAAATAAAAACCAATCTGTGCACCTACGCCTGTAGGGTCGAGGGGACGCTTTATACGCTCTCATGGCTCGGATTCTGACGTGGTCGTTTGAGGTTTTCTGCCGGTCAAGGCTTAGTCAGCTGCCACGGTTGAACTTGCCAGTTCGGCCTGTCGGCGGCGCGTGCGATTGGAAGGCAGTCCCGCATCGCGAATCTTATAAAGTAGCGCACGATAACTGATGCTCAAAGCTCGAGCCGATTGCTTCCGATTCCAGTGATTGGCCTGCAGCACTTTGAGGATTACTTTGCGTTCCAGTTCGCGCACCGCCTGGCGGGTCAGCTTTTTTAGCGAAATGGGACCGTCAAGATTGATGTCAGGATTGAACATCTCCTGCTCACGCGTTACCAGGTCGCTGCTGATCGCCTCTTCATTACCCAGAATCACGTAGCGTTTCACCAGGTTTTCAAGTTCCCTGATGTTTCCCGGCCAATGGTACTTCTGCAGAAGTCCCATCAACTCGCCCGACAACGTGCGGGCGCGACAGTTGTATTTGCGGTTGTAATACTCCAGGAAGTAATGGACCAGGTCTTCGATGTCGCCCCGCCTCTCCCGCAAGGGCGGCAAATACAGATTTACCACGTTGATGCGATAGAACAAGTCCTGGCGGAATGTTCCATTTTCAATTTCGTGCTCCAGATGGCGATTGGTAGCGCACACTACCCGCACTTCGACTTTCTTGTCTTCTTGCGCGCCAATACGGCAGAATTGGCCATCCTGCAATAACTGCAGTAACTTGGATTGAAGGCCCAGATCCAGTTCCGAGATCTCGTCTAAAAATAGGGTTCCCCGATGGGCCAGCTCTACGCGCCCGGGCTTCATTCCAAACGCACCCGTGAAAGCACCTTTCTCGTAACCAAAAAGTTCGCTTTCGAGCAACGTGCCAGGAATCGCGGGACAGTTCACTTTAACGAATGGGCCGCTCTTCCAAGGCGATAAGGTGTGGATCATGCGCGCAATGATGTCCTTGCCAGTACCGCTTTCCCCTTGGATCAGTACGGGGACATTCGCCCCAGCGACCTTGTCCAGGCGCTCCCGGAGGGCTTGCATGCCCTCGGAATGGCCAAATATGACCGCCTCGGGCGGAATCTCACCAAGGGCTTGTACTAGGGCGCTAACAGAATTGGTCGTTGTCATAAATTTCTCATTGCTACGTGCCTTACTTGTGCATCCCGAGAACCAAACCAAACAGTGGCCTGACAGGAGGAGAGAAAATCCTATTAACTACAATATCGTTAATAACTTAGGCTGTATGTCCCAGAATAGCTACTGGTCTTCGAACGTTCATAGTTTGGGCGTTTGCGAGGCTCTCGTGGTGGGAAAAGATTTTCACACAGAAGAAGCAAGTTTCCGTCTTACCACGGGGGCCTTGCCGCCGCTGGAATGGTTCAGGAGAGGACGAGAGAACTTTAGACCCAGCAGATGGTAACCTTCGGCGTGGGTTACCCTCACCGCCTTGGCACGCAATGTTCGGGAGGCTTTGGGGAGGGCAGCTGCAGCCGCCAGAGGTGCGCTGGGGATCTCCAGCAGAACCTGTGCTGAATACGGCAAGGCGCGGCGCACGGCAACCAGGGCACCGCCAGCGCCTATGTTTAGTGCGGTTGCGAACTCGAGGAATTCCTTACCTTTCTCGTCACGGCTGCGCACGAAAACGGGGATTGCCAGCGGCAAACGCATCCACCTTCGCCGATCAGTTTCTGGTCCCCTGCGAATCAAGAACACCCCTCAAAAAGCTAGCTTTACCCCCTATTTCCCGCACCTCGGGGGCCAAATGGTATAACCGGGCACCAGCCTACCCCCTTTGGCCTCGATAAACAGGTATAGAATTATCAAATGCCCCATCGCTAAAGGCATTTGGTTATTGGAGATTCTTCCGCCGATTGAACTTTATAGACTGCCAAACGGTCTTTGGTATGGAGGAAAGAGTGCAACCTTTTACCACTCAGTGACAACTAAGTGTCGTTTTCCGTTTGACAGGTGGAAAAAGTATGGCATACTTAAGATGCTTCAGTATCCTCGTGTATAGTTGTTGTCCCCCTCCCCGCGGTGCCAAACCACGCGTCGTAGTTTATGTCTGTAACACCTGACAACACGTGTCTCTCGCAGCCGTCTGAATCCAAAGTTGCGGAAGATCATCCTCGCATGGATCCTGCAATACAAGGTTATGCGCAACCAGCGAATCCGCAGGAACTGTTTCAGGAATATACCCAGCTTCGTGAACGTTTTCAGCGCACCACGAACGCCCTCGCTTCGGCCGCCCACGATCTGAAAACTCCGTTGTCGATTTTGAATGGCTACATGGAACTGCTGCAGAGTGAAAAACTCGGTTCGCTGAACGAGCGTCAGCGCGAAGTTTTGCGCGATATGCACGTAAGCGGCCAGCGCTTACAACACTTCATCCAGGATTTTTTGACTTTCAGCGTTCTCGAAACCGGCGGTTTGAAGATGCAGTATGAGGCCGGCAATATGAATACTTGCCTCTCCGAGGTATGTCGGCTGTGGTCTCCGCGTTTTCAGGAGAAGGGGCTGGCGCTTTATTTTCTCGCCAACGACAAATTGCAGCCCTTTCCCTTCGATTCTGCCAAAGTCCAACGCGTGGTTTCGAATTTTCTAGAGAACGCTTCCAAGTTCACGCCCGCGGGAGGCACGGTATGGCTGCATGCCGAGCCACATATGTGGGAACGCAGAAATGCAATCAAGCCCGGGGTCCGCGGGGAACGGCGTCGCCAGAATGTGTCTCAACCAAACTCGACCAAAGTCAGCGTTTCGGACACGGGACCCGGTATTCCGCCTGAATATCATCTGGAAGTGTTTGACGATTTCTTCCGATTGCCTACCAATGAAAATCAGGAAGGGATGGGGTTGGGCCTGGCGATTGCACGCCGCCTGGTGCATGGCATGGGCGGCAAGATTTGGGTCGAAAGTGAGCCAGGCGCGGGATGTAAATTCTCGTTTCTGGTTCCGCTCCAGCCCGCAGCCAATGTCTCCACTCGAGGAAAAAGCAAATGACTGCCAGCGATGCGGCCAATATCTTACTGGTCGACGACGAACCGGGGATGCTCCGTTACATCCGCACCCTGCTTGAAGTGGATGACTATAAAGTCGAAACTGCCTCCACCGGTGAAGAGGCCGTAGGTCGGGTGCAGAAAGGCCTCCAGCCCGACCTGGTGCTTCTCGATCTGCTAATGCCGGGCATTGACGGCTTGCAAACCCTCGAACAATTGCGGCAACTTCAGCCCAGCGTAAAAGTTGTGATGCTTTCCTGTGTGAACGACACGCGCAAAGTGGTGCAGGCAATGCGTCTGGGGGCCCATGACTATTTAACCAAACCGTTTGAAAAGGCTGCACTCGACGCGGTTATCGATCAATGTCTGGGCACGACACAGCAGGCCTATGCCGGTGAAGTCGAAGAACTTTGCGATGATGTGTTTTTTGTCGCTGCCAGCCCGGCCATGCGCAAGATTCGTTCGCAGGCGGCGCTGGTAGCTAATGTGGACATTCCAGTTCTGCTCCTGGGCGAAAGTGGCACCGGCAAAGAAGTATTGGCCCGGCTGCTGCACAAACTTTCTCCGCGCGCCCACCGTACTTTCCTGAAAGTCAACTGTGCCGCGGTTCCCGGCGATTTGCTGGAAAGCGAATTGTTCGGTTACGAAGCTGGAGCATTTACCGGCGCGACCCATCCCAAGCCGGGTAAGTTTGAGATCTGCAACAAGGGAACGATTCTACTCGATGAAATCGGCGAGATGCCGCCGCTTCTGCAAGCCAAGCTGCTGCACGTTTTGCAGGATGGCCAATTCTCACGCCTTGGCAGCCGCGTCGTAACCAAAGTAGACGTACGAATCCTTGCGGCCACCAATATCAACATTCCGGAGGCGCTGGCCACTAAGCGCCTGCGCGAGGATCTCTACTACCGGCTCAATGCCTTCACCTTGCAAGTCCCACCGTTACGTGAGCGCAAAGAGGAAGTTCCCATTCTGCTGAAACACTTTATGTCGCGCATGTCGGAGCGCTACGCCCGCTCTCCGCTTCCCTTGACCCAGGCATTACTTGCCGCATGCCACGAATACTCGTGGCCCGGGAACTTGCGCGAACTCAGTAACTTTGTGAAGCGTTATTTGATTCTTGGTGATGAGAAGCTGGCCGTCGCCGAATTGAATCCCAAGAACGACAGTCCCGGAGGCGCCCACGGGGAATACGGCGCCAAAGTATCGGCGGATCAAGCCGGTGGTTTGAAGTCGTTAGCACGTAACGCCAAAGAGCCTTGCTGCAAATCAGCTACAAGGCGCTGCTGTACAAAATCCGTCAGTACGGAATCGCGCAGACCAAGAGCCACCACAAATTAACCGCCGGTGCGTAGGCCGCCCGTTTTCCTGCTTTTGGTTCGGCGAGGGGAAAATCAGGACCCATCGGTCATCCACTGCCTTCACTTCTTCGCTAAGTAGGTCTTCGCGGCGGAAACCTCGCCACGAGCAGTCTGACTGTGAGCGCAGTTATTCACAAGCTTGCTGTAGTACTGCCGCGCGCGGGCAGCATCGCCCGAGAGCTCGGCAGCTCGGGCGGCTCCAGCCAAGCTGTTGAAGCGTTCCGGCGCATTGTGCAAGGATGTTTCGTACGCCGCCAGCGCTTCTGCTGGACGGTTCAGCTCGACGAGTAAGTCTCCCAACAATTCACCGGCCGGAAGCACTGCGCCAGGAGTGATGGGGTGCTTCTCCATCGAGTTCTCAAGGTCAGCGGCGGAGCGCATCAAAGCGATTGTCTGCTCCTCGTTTTCTCCGTGCTTTGCTTGCGCATGAGCCAGCCATGCGGAGGCCTCTCGTACCAGCACCTCCGTCTGATCGGCCCAGTAATCCTGTTTGGATTGCTTGAGCTGATCTTCTAGTGCCTGAACTTTATTCAAGCTCTGACGAGCGCCAGCGAGGTTCCCCGTGTGGGCATACCCCAAGGCCTTAGCCCAATAAGTAACAGCTTCCGTGTACGGAAAGGTGCTGGGTCGAGGAACGAGTGCAGCCGCTTCCACCCAGCTTCTGCGTTCCATTGCGTAGCGCGCCGGCACCACCGACAGAACGTAACCGCCGGTGAGGTTGTCCGGTTGAATCTTTGGAATTTGATTGATCTCTTTAACCAGTGCTGCAGCATCTTCATCCCGCCCGCTTTGCAACAATGAATACACCAGATAGTCGGTCGGATGTAGCCGCTGGTCCCAGGCCGCGTCCAAGTGAACGTCTCGCTCGTACTTTTTGCCTGCCTGAATGGCGGCAAGATTCGAACTCGCGGCATCGTCCCACAGACCCACCCGCACGAAAATATGTGATGGCATGTGCAATGCGTGCGGTACCGCTGGAGCAATCCTGGCATATCGCCGAGCGGCGTCGAGTCCCTGGCTGGCGAGCACCGGATTGTCATAGCTGTGGATGATGTAGTGCGCCACACCGGGATGGTCAGGCTGCGTCGCTAAAATCTTTTCCAGTATCGCGCCGGCCTGGCGTTGATTGGCGTAAGTCTTGTCTTTAGGTGAAGCCGAAGCCACCAGCGAGAGCGCGTAGAAAACGGCCGCCTCGGAATCCTGTGGATTGCTTCGATAGACGCGCTCCATGGCTTGGGAATACGCACGATTACGGCTCAGATAGTCGAGGCTCGTATCAGCGTCATAAAACGTACCAACAGCAGCGATGTAAGCGCGCTCTCGCTCGGTTTTGGCGTCGAGCGCTTTCGCCTTTCCAATCGCGGACACGCCATTTTGTAAAGCTTCGGCTGTTGGGGGCTCCCAGAGTGGATGGTAATAGCTCATGGCAACACCCCACCATGCCATGGCACAAGTAGGATCAGCGTCAGCGACCGAGGTGAAGGAGCGAGCCGCTTCCTCGTACCAGAAGGAGTGCAACATCGCTACGGAGCGGGAAAACGCCTTCTGCGCGGCCAGCGAGCAGGACACTGGGAAGTGAACACTTCCTACCTCCCCAATTGCAGGGCCGTGATCGTGCCCTTCATCGGCCGGCAACCAGCCGGGCAGCATTACAAAAAGGAGCAGAATGCTTACTTTGGAGGCTATCATTTCGTCACCTCTAAAACCGATGCACAAGTGTACGCAAATGTTAGGCCGACATGGTGCGGAATTCAACCTTCTGCGCCACGAATAAGAAGTGCCCAGGCTTCGCCGCTATTGCACGACCAGCGTCACTGTCGTCGTACGCGAGGCCGTTCCCGAAGTTGCGGAGACAGTCACGGTATACGTCCCGGCGGGCGTACCGCCCGAAGGCGGACTGGTGGTCTTTGCAGTAGTGCCGCATCCAGGTAACCACAGCGCCAAAGCCAGCACAGCGCCGAATAAAATCCCGCCGAGCAACCTTTCTTTCCTCGAGCCTCTCTGGCCCGATTTGCTGATCGAAGACCTTCTGCTAATTCCTAAACTTAGCAATGCCAATCCGGAAACCGGCAGCCAGGTTCCATAGAGTGGTCCTTTCCATGGCGTGCTCTTAGGCGGGATGCTCTCGCGCTGGAGAGTAGTGGTTGGTACCGGACGAGCCGTCGTGTTGATCACCAACGCCGTCTGGACCGGACTCGTGGTCGGCATTACGGGATTGGTGGAGAACTGGCAAGTGGCTCCAGACGGTAAACCTGAAGAACAGCTCAGTGAGACATTTGCATTAAATGTTGGAATAGGCGTGACCGTGGCGGTGTAAGTGGCGGGTGCGCCGGCAGTGACTGTGGCAGTACTTGGAGCCGCACTGACGCTGAAGTCCGTCACTTGAACGCTGGTCGAGGCGCTGATCGGGGTGGATGAACCATTCACCGTCACTTGAGCGCTGTTACCAAGCGCCACTGCTGTGGTTGGCGTCACAATTACCGTCACGGTAGCAGTTGCTCCTACGCCGAGCGATCCGATCGCGCAAGTGATAGTCGGCGGAGTCCCGGTCGCTCCGGTGCAAGAGGCCCCGGTTGACGCACTAGCCGAAGTGAAAGTTGCATTGCCGGTGGGCAGGGTGTCAACAAACGTGACACCGGCCGCCGGATCGGGGCCATTGTTCTTAATTGTGTAGACGAAACTGGCTTGGTTACCAACGCTCACCGATGGCGTCGGTGTGACCGCTACCGTGACCGTGACATTGCTTAGCGCTCCGAGTTTGGTAACAAAAGCATCGGTGGCGCCACCTGGCGCACCCTGGAATGGACTAACGGTTGGAAAGTTTACTGAATCAGTTTCGCCGGCTACGTAGGTCGTCCCGTTGGCATCCACCGTGATACCTGTACCACGATCGGTACCCGTGCCTCCGAGGAAGGTTGAGTATCCGCCCGTAGTTGTCGTTGGGATTAGGGCGGCGAATGCGTCCGTAGTACCGCCACCAAAGCTATTACCTGGAAGAGGATTCACGCTCGGAAAATTGCTCGATGCGGTTGATCCGGTGACGTGCGCGTTCTGGATTGAATCCACGGCAATGGCCAGTCCGACGTCGCTTGCGCTGCCGCCAAGATAAGAAAAATAATTCATCGGGAATATCGTGCTTCCGGTGGCTGGGGTGCCGAACTTAGCGATGAAAGCATCGCCCCCACCGGCGTTCGCGCTCTGGAATGCGGGGGCACTTGGAGTAGTTGGTTGCACGACGTCGGTCGAGGTCGTCGAACCCGTCACGTAGGCGTTGCCCGCTGAATCCACCGCGACGCCATTGCCGATGTCATCGCCGGTCCCGCCCAGGTAAGTCAGGTAAAGTTCTTGCGAGCCCGACGGCGCGGCGGGATCAAACTTTCCGACGAAAGCGTCCTTTCCGCCGGCCAGGCTTCCTTGGTTCGCGTTCAGAACTAGCATGTCAATGAAATCGGTTCCCCCTGTGATGTAGACCTTAGCGTTGCTGTCGACCGCGATGCCGCCACCTTGCGTGACTCCCCCGGCGGGTGTGCTGCCGCCCACATAGGTTGAGTACACTAGGCTGGCTGTCCCCGACGCCAGCGTATTAATTTTGCTGAAGAAGAACTGATTCGCAGCCTTCGAGCTCGTTTGGAATGCGCCGGCGGTGGCGGGAAAACCAGACGCGGCGTTGGTTGACGTTGTAGTTCCGCTAACATATGCATTCGCCCGGTTATCAATCGCGACGCCGGTGGCAATGTCGGTGCCATTTCCAGAGAGATAAGTTGAGTAAAGCAATCCACTGCCATCAGACTTTATGGCCGTCACGAAAACGTGTTTGCCGCCGGAAAGCGGGGTGGACTGAAAACCATTCATGGTGGGAAAATCCGGCGAATCCGTGGTTCCCGTCACATACATGTTGAAGCCGGCATCCACCGCAATCCCCGCGCTTGAGTCGCTACCGCTTCCCCCGAGGTAGGTGGAGAACAATAGCGGCGCCGCGCCGCTCGGACTGAACTTGGTAACGAACACATCTTGCGGACCATTGAGTGCCGCCCCGTTCGGAGCAAGCGGTGTTTGGGTCGGGAAATTAGGCGACGTAGTCGAGCCAGTCACGTAGAAGTTATTGCCGGAATCCACGGCGATGGTGGGAGAAGTTTCATCACCGCTGCCGCCCAGGAATGTCGAGTAGCTTAAAACTGGGTCGATAACCAACGGTCGCGTTCGATCATATCTGCCGATCTCGAATCCGATTTTGTTCTCTGCCAGCAAAACGAATCGAGCGTCCACTGACCGCTTCGTCTCGCCTGTCGTCTGGTAAACGCGGGGAGCATTGAGCTGAACATTTCCGCCGGCAGTTTGCAGCATCGCATCGCCCGCGGAGTCTAGCTGCACTCGATCCGTCCCCTCGAATGTCAGCGCGACGGCTTCGGGATTCGCCCCAGCCGCAATTTCGAAGTCATATTCAAGCCGGCCCTGATTGCCGTAATAGACCAAATCGATTCCCGGATAGACTTCGCTGTAGCGAACCCGGCCGAATTGGCTCACATTCCGATGCCATTTAGCAGGATCATTCCCGATGAAATAATTACTTCTGCCGGGAAGCCGTTCGAGGCCGCTGATTCGGGGGTAAGGGTTCGCACCCGCCAGCTTCATCCGGACAACGGAAGATGTTTTGGTGACATGCCGGTTACTGGCTCCGGAATGCCGAAGTTCCAGAACGGCCTCATCCGCTGTTAGAAATAGACCGTAACCGATTCCACGCGCCAGGAATTTCACGTCTGGGTCGCTTTGCCCGTCGTTTGTCTCAAAAATCAGGGGCAGTTGGCCATATATGGCTCGAACCCGGGCCGTATTAAGACTCGGCGAAACCGTGGCCACATCTTTGTCCGAGGCGAAAAACGACGCTTGCCCTATCGCGTTGCCGCCGTCCGCATGAACATGAGTTACAAGCCGCAGCGCCATCGCCCCCATCGCTACCAGAAGCATGGCCGCCATAAGAATACGGTTCCGGGATAGACCTGGTCCCAACTCAAGGCAATTCAATTTCACGAACTCCTCCGATTGCTCAATCTCGTGGAGAGGAAGAAGAACGGCGCAAACAGCAACGCGGCTCCTCGCGCCTGCGAAGCGGCAAGCCTACTTACCATTTGAACTGAGTGAAAATAAACAACAACTTAAACATCTGGCGAATGCGCTGTCAAGTTGAGGCGCGCTCGCAGCGTCCGAGCCCCTGCCGAATTCTTCACCGAAGCGAAGGACCTAGTTTCTTGCGGCTGCCGAGTGCCGAAACCCATGCCGGAGCAAAAACGCACAAGCCTCTTACTTTGATGCGCCGCATGATGACGCAAGATACGCGGCGATGGCACAAAGGTGGCTGAACAAATCTATCAACTGTGAATTCTTTGCCGAAACTCCTGCAATGTGTTGCATGCCGATGCTAGACCGATTCAACGATTCGCTCAGAACTTGTTGATCCGGCTTTCACAAAGCGCTTGGATACTATTGTCGCCGTGGCAGGGCGATTGCTCAACTGGTAGACAAGTTTTCTTGCAAGGGACCTTTCTCCCCAAAAGACATCCTTTAGCTCTTAGCCTGATGCCAGGTCGTTTACCGAGTCAATTCCCCCGCTTCTTTTGCCCTTGCAAACTGCTGAGAGCTAAGTAACTCTTGAGCGTGGTAACCAGGATTTCGCTCGACGAAATTGCTGGCCATGAAAATTGGAGTGAGATGTTACTGAGACGCGAGAAAGATAGCGTGCAACTCACGCATGAACGACGAGTTATGCGGCGTTTCGATATGCGTTTGCCCGCGGCCGTCCGACTGGGTGGCGGTCAAATGGACGAATTTCTGACCGAAACGCAGAACGTTAGCGCGCGCGGTGTGTTCTTTTACCTGGACCGTCCGATCGAGGAAGGATCGCGAGTCGAAATTACCATGACCTTTCCCCCGCACGTCACGCTTACTGACCCGGTTCGCGTTCGCTTTACGGCTAGGGTAATCCGGGTCGAGGAGCCTCTTCCGTCAGCACGCATCGGCGTCGCTGCGGTGATCGAAGAATACGAATTTCTCCGCTCAACCGGAGCATCAGAGTATTTCTCACAAATTCGAGACCACTGGAAGACCAGCAACTGAAAGAGCTGCTCTTCTACCACCCTTACTTCCTCTTCAACTCGTCAATCTCTCGTCGGAGACTCGCGTATCGGCGCACTAACGCCGCCAGATACAGGATGTGGATGATCCACGTCGCAGCATAGGCGGCATATAAAAACTTCATCGCGTGCTCCCACGCTGGAACATGGATTCAAGCGCCTGAGCCTCTTCTACATCCTTCTGCAAACGCTCCAACCGGTAACGCGACCAACACACCAGGAAAGCGAAGCACAGGAATGCTGCCCAGTTAAGCAGTAACACGTGCATCATGCGGGGATCAATCGATCCTCCGCCGCCAATCACTGGTTGTGGATGCTGAGTGCGGAAAAACCAAATTGAAAAATAGACCAGCGGCACATCCAGGGCACCGAAAACTGCTAGAACCGCCGCCAACAGTGGTGTCTGTCCACTACTGGAAAATCGGCGCAACATCAGGTAGCTGACATAGATCAGCCATAAAACCAGCGTCGAAGTCAGGCGCACATCCCAGGTCCACCAGATGCCCCACACTGGACGCGCCCACAAAGGTCCGGTCACGAGCACGACCGTACAGAAAACCACGCCCACTTCAGCCGTTGTCACTGCAATCGCATCCGCAATTGGGTTGCGCCGGATCAAGTACGCTACCGATGCGCCAAAATTGATGAAAAACAGCAGGAATGCCGCCCATGCGGAGGCGACATGATAATAAAAAATCCGCTGCACGTTGCCCATGGTCTGTTCCGTGGGAGCGCCGATGAGCGCTTCGTACAGCGCGTAGCTCAGAAGGCCAGCCGTGACAACGCCGAGAATGGGAAATGCCCGTTTCACTCTGCGTGCAATACCGTTTCAAATAATAGAAGACAACCGGTAGTAAACACCACATCGTAGGCTACAAGCAACGCGATCCAGACTTTCGCTGACGCCTCACCAGTGAGAATGAGTGAGGTAGCATTCACCGTCGCCAGCAATGCGGGGATAGAAATCGGAAACAGTAGCAGCGGCAGCATGATTTCACGACTACGAGTGCGCAGCGACATGGCCGCGAAAAAGGTTCCATTCACCACTATGGCCCAGGTTCCAAGGGCGCCTATTGGAATCAACTGCCAGGCCGGCCCCAGCGCCCGAAGGCTGTAGAAAATGATGAATAGCGGCGCCATCAGCGCCTCCAGCACGCTCACGAAAATAAAGTTTCCCAGGGCCTTGGATAGGAAAAGTGCGCTAGCCGGCGCCGGCGAAACCCGATAGGCGTCGAGCACTTGATTGCGCAACTCACGAGCCCAGGTTTGATTCAAAGCAACCACCGCAGCGAACAAAAACGCCACCCAGATTAGCCCGCCGGCAATCTGTCGCGATTCTTCGGCAGTCGGATTGAACGAAAAACTGAAGATCACCACCACGAGCAGAGCAAAGAACAGCATCGCATTTATGGCGTCTTTCGATCGCCACTCAAGACGCAAGTCTTTCGCTAGCGCGGCGCCGGTGATGGCTGCCAGCAGGCTCATTGCCTCTCCGATTCCCGCCGATCAGGCGAGGGGATAGCCGCAGTTCGGCTGACGATCTGCCCTTCCCGCATCCATACAAATTCGTCGGCTGCGCCTTCAAGAAGCTGCGCTTGATGCGTCACCACGACGATG
>WNFF01003117.1_pt1 | contig 22216 bp, 19 predicted proteins | sample 5400441 | NCBI WGS metagenome assembly WNFF01 (sample SAMN13153345, study PRJNA577476) | soil metagenome | isolation source: 120 cm saprolite under Douglas fir tree site 2 hole 3 replicate 1 | place: USA:California | collected 2015-04-18
TGGCCGGCGGAGCAACCAGCGCTCCAAACCCGGAGGGTGTAATCGCGGCGCTCCTGCTTGCGGCGGAGAATATCCTCGAGAACGGATTTTTGAAGGAGATCGAGTTGCGGGCGATTGCGAAAGAAACTCGTTTCGTTGACGGTGAGATTCTCGAGCAGGAGAGCCAGTTCGGCGCGTCCTTCCCTGCTGGTCAGCAAGCGGTAATAAGAATAGAAGGAGTCGAGCTGGCAGGCTTTCAGGCGGCGCTGCAAGCGATCTTTGAGGAAGTGAGAGCGGCGCTCATCGAAAAACATGCCGCATTCCTGATAGACCAGCGTCTGGAGGAGCTTGAGTTCTGCTTCGGTGAGTTGGACCTGGGCGGTAATCGTTCCCATTGTGTTTTCGTGAAGCGGACCCGCAGTCCGGCGATCGTAACAGCAAGCCGGAAAAAGCATTACCTTGCGGCAGCGACGGGGTCCGCGACCTCCTCAAGTCGTTTGAACTCCGGGCGATGCAAGAGTTTGGAGATGTCCAGCAGAATAATGAGACGACCCTTGAGCTTGCCGACGCCGGTGACGTATCCGGATTCGCCTTCCGCAAAGACGCTGCCCGGGGCGACGATCTCGGAGGGAGGAATCTTGAGCACCTCGGAAGCCGCGTTTACGATGAGGCCGAGCAATTTGTTGTCGAGCTCGACGACGAGAATGCGGTTCTTTTTGTCGGGATGAATGTCAGTCTGGCCGAAGCGTTTGCGGAGATCCATCACGGGAATAATTTTCCCGCGCAGATTGATCACGCCTTCGATCAGATCGGGGGCGCTGGGGACGGAGGTAATCTCCGGGACGCGCACAATCTCGCGCACGGCAGAGATGCGAACGCCGTATGTTTCACTGCCGATGCGAAAGCCGACGACTTGAAGATCTTTTTCCATCGAGAGGTCTCCGGCCCTCTAGGAACGAGCCAGTTCGGCGTATGCGAGTTCCTGGGAGCGGCCGGATTCCGAACCACGGCGGTGGCTGCCCAAAGATTCCCCGCGACGCGGGCGCTGCTGAACGGCACGGTCGATAACAAACTTGTCCATGCTGTCGAGCAAGTTGCGGGAAAGCTTGAGCATCTGTTCGGCGGCGGCAGAAAGCTCGGTGGAACTGGAAGCGGATTGCTGCACCAGTTCACGCATCTTGTCCATGGCACGGACAACGGCCTGGGCGCCGGAAGCCTGTTCTTCGACGGCGGAATTGATTTCCTGGGTAATTTCGGTGAGGCGACTGGTGGCTTTGGCGATTTGCGAAGAGCCGACGGATTGTTCGTTGGTGGCGGCGCCAATCTCCTGAGAGAACTTGTAGACTTCGGTGACAACGTTGGAAATCTTGTGCAGAGCGGAACCGAGATCGTTACCGAGAGTCAAACCTTCCTCGACAATGCGCGTGCTGCGCTCCATATTTTCGACGGCCTGGCGAGCTTCGCGCTGAATGCTCTGGATGAGGTCGGCAATTTCCTTGGTGGATTGCGTGGACTTCTCCGCGAGTTTGCGCACTTCATCGGCGACAACGGCGAAGCCAAGACCGTGCTCGCCGGCACGGGCCGCTTCGATGGCAGCGTTAAGTGCGAGCAGATTGGTCTGTTCGGCCAAATCATCGATGACTTCGATAATCTTGCCGATGTCATCGGCGCGATGACCGAGGATGTTGATGATTTCCGCGGAAGACTGGATGGCCTGGTTGGTGCGGTTGAGGCCGTCGGTGGCCTTCTCCATGGTCTGAATGCCGGTAACGACTTCCTCGCGGGAGCGGTTGGCGATCTCCAGCAAAACCTTGGCGGTATCGGCCACGCGCTGAATGGAAGTGACCATCTGATCGATGGAAGCGGAAGTTTCCGCGACGCTGGAAGCCTGGACTTGCGTATTCTTCACGACGTTCTGCACGTTGACGCTCATCTCGTGCATGGTGCTGGTGACCTCTTCAATTGCGGAAGAGGCCTGGACGCTGACCTTGGCCGACTCATCGGCGGCGCCCGCGACTTGAGTGGAACCAGCCGAGACCTGGCCGGCGGAATCGCGCGTGGTTCGAACGAGTTCCTGCAAACCGTGGGACATGCGAAGGAAGGCATTGCCGAGAGTGTCGCGCTTGGAACGGGGCACGACTTCCACGGTCAAGTCGCCTTCGGCGACGGACATGGAGACACTGGCCATTTCCTTGAGATAGGCCACCATGTTGTTGAAGGTAGTGGCCAGGGCACCGATTTCGTCATTGCGGTGAATATCAATGTTCTGATCGAGGTCGCCGGAGTCGCCAATTTCACGGGCGACGGTGATGAGATGGGTGAGCGGCTCGGTGATGGATTTAGCGGTATACCAGGCAATCAAGCCGCCGGCAATGAGAGCAAAAAAGGTACCGCCGCCGGTCACCCAGGTGCTGACAGCACTGGCGCGATCGGCGGATTTCGCTGTTTCGTCCTGGAACCTCCGGACATCCTCGTTGCTTTGGTCGAGAACGACGGTTGATTTGGTCAACCAGGAAGAGGGATCCTTTTGGAGGTAGAAAATTTGCAAGTCGGAGACAGTGGCGTCACCAGAATCGACTTGATGGCGTTTGGCGATGAGAGGCTTGGCAAAGTTGTCGGCCCAACTGGCTTCGGTGCTTTCGACTTGGATGAGAGCGGTGCGGACGGCTTCGCTAGAGGCATTCGCTTCGCCGCGCTTAATCTTGTCGATGATATCGGTTAGACCTTTGTTCACTTTTTCTTCATCGCGGGGATCACCGCTGAGGAGAAAGTTGTTCATGTCGAGACGATTCGACATAATCTGATTGCGCACGGATTCGACGGCGCGAACAGCATCAAGGGCCATGCTCGAGTCCTTGCGCGCCGAGCTTTGTTTCCACCCGGCGATGACGTTGACGACGAACAGCAGGGACAAAATCCCCAAAATCAGGCCGAAACCGGCGTAAAGTTTTTTTCCGATGGTCATTGCGAAATGCCTCCGCTCACCTCAGCAGAGCAGCGTGGAGATGGCCGCATCTGCCGGAACAACGCTTTCTCAACTGTTTTCCCTAATTGGCATGGAATTCAAATTCAACAACCTGCGTGCTCTCTTCGGGCGCAGGCACAAACTTCCATTCCTTCACGGCGTCCTGGCATGCCTGAACGAGCAAGGGATGTCCCCCGACGACCCGCGTGCCTTTCACACGACCGTCCGGCGCGATGACGACTTCGATTTTGACTTTGCCAGTAACGTTCATTCGTCGGGCGAGCTCGGGATACTGCGGTGCCGTCTTGGTCTTGACCTTGCGTTTGGATTCGTCCATTGAGCTAGTCTGTGCAAATCCAGAAGCGCCCGCAAAAACGAGCGCAGCAAATGTAGGTACAGCCCACTTCCTCCACCGGCTAGTTCTCATCGACACTACTCCTCATAGGATTGGAAGATGCCCCGCGTAAGAGAAGGCACGTCGGATGCCATGGAGGAGAGGTGCGGGAGGAATCGAATCAGAATCGATCGAGCGCCGGTAAGTAACAGCGGAACAGTAAGTTATGGAAGACGTAGAAGAAAATGGTGACCGGACTTTGGAGTACGATTTGTCTCATGCGGGCGGGACTCGGCAGGCTGAGGTCTCAGGCTGAGACGGTAGGTGAACGAGGAGAGCCAGCGCTGTAGGCGATTTCGCTACACGATTCTGTCCGGCGATTGACTCAGATTGAGACTCCCCGGTAGGGTTGGAGTGGGCAGCGCCTTGCAGCTTGAGACGCACGACGCATCCCTCTCGTCGATGCGCAAAACAAAGACAAGACCGTCGCATCATCCCCCGCGCCAGCGCGGAAGGGCGGAGCCGCAGGCTGAGTTGTCGAAACACGCCGAGGCATTAATGGAACTCGCGGTGGAAGCGGCGCAATCGCGACATCTGCCGGATTTTCTGGAGCAGTTTGCGTTGCGTTCGACGCGAATGCTGGATGCCATCTGGGGAGGCGTGGCGGTATACGGTGGCCGCGAAACAGAACTTCACACCATGCCGGGAGAAGGCGCAGCAACGGAAGCCGTGGCAGACTGGCTCATTTCGTGCGCGCGTGCCAGCCTGAGCGAAGTGGAGACTCAAGCGATACCGAAGGAGATTGCGGCGGGCATGCCCTTTGCTGAGGAGCCGGGGGCGGTTGTGTTGGTGCGGATCGCGGCGAGCGACAATGAAAGGCTGGGAACACTCTGCCTAATCCGAAACCGAAAGACGCTGGGTGCGGAAGAAAAGCGATTGCTGCACGCGCTGGCGAGCCATGCGGCGTTGTCGCTGGAGAATTTCCGGCGATTCTCGCAACTGGAGCGATCCAAACGGCAATGGGTGGAAGATATCGACGCGATCAGCGATTACATCGTGGTGCACGACCGCGCGTGGAATATCGTTCGAACGAACAGATCACTGGCGTCCCACCTGGGGGTGCCGCCGGTGGCGCTCGTCGGCGAGGCCATGAGCGGCTTGAGGAAGATCGCGGAAACGGGAAGCGATCTGCCCTGCCCGTTCTGCCGGGATACGCAGCGATCGAAGGAAGAGTACGTGGCCGCGTCGGCAGAGCGCATCTTTCTCGTTTCCACTTCGCGAACGCCGAGCGTTTCTGATGACGATACGCGCACCATTCATGTTCTAAAGGACATTACGGACCGCAGGGAGGCGGAACGGCGGTATCGCGAGCTGTTTGACAGCATCCAGGAAGGATTGTTTTTCGCGACGCCGGACGGGAGATTCCTGGACGTAAATGACGCGATGGTGCGCATGCTGGGGTACGCTTCGCGGGAGGAATTGCTGCGCGCGGACATTAGCCCGCATTTGTATCCTGTGCCGGAAGCGCGTGAGAAATTCCTGCGGGCCCTTTCGGAGAGAGGGGTGTTGCGCAATTACGAAGAGACGCTGCGGCGCAAGGATGGGACACTGCTGCACACGCTGCAAAATATCACCGCGGTGCGCGATGTCCACGGCCGCATCGCGCAGATTCGCGGGCTGATGCTGGACGTAACGGAGCAGAAGACATTTCAATCGCAACTGCAGAGGGAACGCGATTTCAATCAAAAGATTCTGAATACGACGCAGAGCATGATTCTGGTGCTGGATACGGCGGGGCTGATCAGCTACGCCAACCGGCGCTGCTACGAAGCGGGATACCAGGAAGGCGAGTTGATCGGGCACCGGCTAGTGGAATGGGTGGAAGCTTCGCACCGGGAGGATTTCGACGCGGCGCTGGAAACGACGGCGCACGGACATCAAGTGGAAAACCTGGAGCTGCGGGTGCGGCGGAGCGACGGATCGATGGGACATTTCTCGATCAGCCTGAGCCCGATGAGAGACGAACAGAATGCCGTGAACAGCGTCGTGGTGGTGATGACGGACATCACGGACGCGGCGTTGCTGCAAGCAAAACTGGCGCACAGCGAAAAAATGGCCACGATTGGACGGCTGGTTTCCGGAGTGGCGCACGAGGTTAACAATCCGCTGGCGGCGATTCTCGGTTTCACGGATCTGCTGCTGGAGAATCCCGAGGTGCCGGTGTCGGCGCGGGAAGATTTGCAGATCATCCTGCAGGAGACGCAGCGAACGAAAGACATCGTGCAGGATTTGCTGAGTTTCGCGCGGCAGAGACCGGTGCAACGGGAACGCGTGCAGGTGAACCATATTTTGAGGCAAACGATCAAGCTGCGGAGTTATGACTTCGCCAGCCATGGCGTCGAGGTGGTGGAAGATTTTGAAGAGACGCTGGCGTCTGCAGTGGGGGACTCCCAGCAATTGCAACAGGTTTTTCTGAATATTCTGAACAATGCGTATGATGCGGTGCAGGACGCGGGGCAGCGCGGCCGCATCACGATTCACACGCGGCGGCAGGCGGAGATGATCGAAGTGGCGATCAGCGACAATGGAACCGGGATTATTGACGCGCAGCGAATTTTTGATCCTTTTTATACCACCAAGCAAGTGGGCAAAGGCACGGGGCTCGGACTGAGCATTTGTTACGGGATCGTGCGGGCGCATGGCGGGGAAATCCAATGCTGGAACAATGAAGCGGGAGCGGGGAGCACGTTTGTGGTGCGCATACCCGTGGCGACGGAAGGGGCGCTGGCGGCCGCCGCCACGAAAGAGGCGGGGCGATGAACGCGCAACAGGCCTTGTGGACAGGTGGGCCGATCCTGCTCATCGAAGACGAGCCGTCGGTAATCGCGTTTCTGCGCGCGGCGCTGGAGCGCAAGGGATACGCGGTGGTGAATGCTTCGTCGGGGGCGGAAGGATTGCAGCGGCTTTCGAATGGACGGTACGCGGGTGTGATTTCCGACATTCGAATGCCGGGAGCGGTGAATGGGGAGGAAGTGCACGGATGGATCCAGAAGAACTGCCCGGAACTGAAGACGCGCATCATTCTCATTAGCGGTGACACGGCAAACAGCGATACGCAAGCGTTCCTGGCGCAAAGCGGGACACCGTGCATCGAGAAGCCGTTTCGGGTGCAACAATTGATATCAATGGTAGAGAAGACATTCGGGAGACCATGAGCGACAAGATGAAAACCCAACTGCTGGTGGTGGATGACGAACAGAGCATCCGCCGCCTGTGCATGACGATCGGAAACACCCTAGGATATGTTTGCGCGGAGGCGGAAAGCGCGGAGGCAGCGCTGGCGCGACTGGATTCCGACACTCCGGATTTAATTCTCACCGACCTTAAACTGCCGAACATGTCCGGAGTCGAGTTGTTGAAGCAAGCGAAAGTGCTCCTCCCGCATACCGAAGTCGCCATCATGACCGGCCACGGCTCGATCGAGTCCGCAGTGGATGCGATGAAACTGGGGGCGTACGACTATATCGAAAAGCCATTTCGCGTGGAAAAAATGCGGTTGCTGTTGCAACGCATGGCCGAAAAGGTGCGTCTAGTCACGGAAAATGAGTTCTTGCGCGAGCGGGTCACGACGGAAGAAAACCTCGACGGCATTATTGGGAGCTCCGCGAATATCCAGGACGTACTGCGCATGATTTCCCGGCTGAAAGATACACGGACGCCGGTACTGATCTCCGGCGAGAGCGGTACTGGAAAGGAGCTAGCGGCGCGCGCGATTCACTTCCGCGGGTCCATGGCAAAAACGCCTTTCGTAGCCGTCGATTGCGGCTCGCTGGTGCCGACACTCATGGAGAGCGAACTCTTCGGATACGAGAAGGGCGCATTTACCGGCGCAACCAAAACGAAGGCCGGTCTATTCCAAGCCGCGGATGGAGGGACGATCTTCCTGGACGAGATCGGGGAGCTGCCGCTGGAAATGCAGGCGAAATTATTACGCGTACTACAGGAAAAGGAAGTGCGACCGGTGGGCAGCAACGAGAAGGTTAACGTCGATGTGCGCGTGATTGCGGCGACAAATCGCGATCTGGAGGCCGCTTATCGCGGAGGAACCTTTCGAAAGGACCTGTATTTTCGACTGAATGTGGTGACGGTGCACCTTCCTCCCCTGCGCGAGCGCCGGTCGGACGTCCCGGTTCTGGTTCATCATTTCCTGGATCGCTACGCCAAGGGCTCGAACATTCAGGTCACGGCCGCAGTGATGAAGAGCCTGCTGCACTATGACTGGCCCGGGAACGTCCGGGAGCTGGAAAATTGCGTCGCGCGCGCAGTGACACTGGGTGACGGGAAAATCATTGACGTTGCCGATCTGCCGCCCGCGATTCGGAGCGAGCAGGCCGATTCGGGGATGGTAACGTCCCCGGATGCCACGACCATGTCCACCACGGCTCTGGCGGAGATGGAACGAATGACCATTCTGCGCGTATTCGAGCAAGCGAACGGCGACAAAGCGCTGGCTGGAAAAATGCTGGGAATCAGCCGAGCGACGTTGTATCGAAAACTGAAGCGTTACAACATCGGCTTTAAGTCGGGATCGATAAGTAGTGGCACTGACCCTCAAGAGGCTCCGCAGTAGCAACAGAAGCATCTCAAGCCAAATACTCCGGAAACCAGAACACGTCACCCAATGAGACGGAAACGTTTCACGGTGAGACGAGTGAGCCACTAAAGAGCTTCGGGAAAATCTTAAGCCCTACCATTTCTGCAACTTGCACTAGCCACACCTTTGTAGTTCTTTGGCGTCCAGCGTGCAACTTTGTCATCGGAAGTCTGTGTCTCTCGAGGTGAGTAGTGTGTCTCGCCACGAGAGCGCGGGTGGATTCTGACTCACAGGGCGAGAGGCGACGTGGAAAAATCCGGCGGCCTGGCAATCACAGCGAACGAGCAAGACTGCGCAGAGCAGTTGGCACGATTCTTTCCGCAGGCGAGACCCGTTCGAATTCCGGTGCAAGTGACTGCGGCGCGCGGAGGCAGCACCAGGCTTCGCGAGTCCGCGGTTGTGGAATTCGGCGGCCCGGAGCACGCTATTTTTCTTTCGACCCTTCCGCTGGAGTTCGACGATCGCGTGCGGATCGAGGTAAGTGGAGAAGGACGGCCGACGGAGGCAACCATCGTCGGCGTGCAGTATCACGAAGGACGCAAAGCGGTGGCCGTCCGATTCTTGCAAGGGCCCTGCGACTGGGTGGTGACACAGCCGTGAACAAGACGATAACGACGCTGAATATCTCCGCTCCAGCTCGATCGGAAAGCCCGCGGCAGGCGCAATGGAAAGAAGCGCGCTCGGTATTCCCAATCTATCTGGCGCTCGCGAAACAACTGGAAATCGAAATCCCCTTTGCGCAAGCAAAGCGCAATCTCCCAGAGAAGCCGGATCTGGAGATCTTCAGCCAAGTGCACGAATGGCTGGATTCGATGGATCAGCGCGTCTTGGTGCATCAACTTCGTCATCTTCTCCAGATGACCACTCGCGCTTTAATCGCGCGACATTTGCGCAAATCCATGAAGACCACCGTTGACCGGGACAAGATCGACTTCATGCTCGCTCAATATTTCGCCCTTGAGGTGCCCCCGAAGATCTACCACAAACCGATCGAGCTCTCGGACGTTGCGCAAGTCATGGAGCCGGTGCTCGGCGATGTGGATCCGGCCCCTCTCGACTGGTGTGCGCCACTGGAGCAGATGATAGAAGCACTGCGGGGCTTCCGCAGCCTGAGAGAGATTCTGAAAACGAACTTCATCGAGCAGGGCCGGAAGGTGAAGGAAACGGCCGGAGGAATGTTCTACGATCCCGCGGCGCTAGTGGCCTTCATCCGGTTTAATTTTCTGCTACGCCGGACACTGATTGAGCTGATGCACGCAGACTTGATTGCCATCCGAGCCGGACTCGGCCAGCTGCAATCCGCCGGCGAACGCATCGTCGACTGCCGCCGTCTCGGGCTGTCGGCCACAGAACCACTTACAAAAATTTGTGCGATGGCCGACGAGTGGAAACAGCCTTTCCAGAGGGAATACACAGAACGGTCGGTCAGCCAGGCTTTCGACAAATTACTCGGGCTGCGAACGGACGTGGAGCAAGCGCTCGAAAAAGCACTCGGACAATCGGGCGAAAGCGCCGTTCAACCGACAGTAACACAGGCAGCAAAACCTCTTTCGGCGGCGAAGAAGCCCGTCGTGGATTCCACGGCTTCCAATGGCAACCCGAAAGCGAAGGAGCGTTCAGCGAAACCTGCGGCGGAGGCGCCTGCTGCCGTTGTGGTGCCGGATTTTGAAAACTGCATGGAGCAGATCTGGGAGCAACTGATCGCGACGCCGCCTTCGCGTGGACGGTCGATGACGACCGTCAAGATCGGCGGAGCACGAATTCTAATGTCGTCCTGGGAAGTAACGGCCTTCGTCAGCGAAGACGGACCGTCCGCGGAGGATTTGCGGCGGGCCGTTGTGGCCCGGGTGCTGGTCACCGCCGCAATGGAATCCGCCAAGGAAACGGGGAATGCCACGTCGCTCGAGCGGGCGATGAACATGGCGCGCGTGGAAGTCAGTCGATTGCAGGAGCGCGTGGATGCGGCCAAGCAGGCGAAGGATACGGAAGCAGCGGTAAACCTCGGGATCAGTACGAAACGTCTGCTCTCGGCGCTCGACGAAGCGGAAAAGCTGTAGGCGATAACGAACTCGTCCGGCGAGCTCGGACGGAAACTTCAGGGAGCGGGTTTTCATTGCGACACGCCAACGTAGTCATCCTCACCGACGAGACCGAATTTGCCCGGCTGCTGACGGCCTGTTGGCAGACGGAACGCCAGGCCCCGAACATTACTGTCCTCAATAGCGATTCGTGGCGCGAACAAGATGCACCAGTTCACGACCTGGTGGTGGTAGGACCCGTGCGAGATGGAAAGATTACCAGCGTGCTGCGGTCCCTCGATCCGGCGACCGCAGTCATTCTGTGCGTTCCGGCAGATTCCCAGGAATTCGGGCAGTTGCGCACCAAGTATCCAAGGTTGGTGCATATCCCGCTTCGCGAAGACTGGACGCAGACGCTTCTCCTGGTTGCCTGTGAATCGTTGCGCAGAGCGAAAGCTTTGCAGATCGCACGCCAGGCGGAGCGAAACGCCGCCAAGAATGAGAACCACGCCACGCTGGGACGGTACATGCTGGAGATGAAGCACAGCGTGAACAATGCGCTGACCTCCATGCTAGGGAATGCCGAATTGCTGCTGCTGGAGCCCGGGCAACTTTCCTCGCAGTCACTCGCGCAGATCAAGACCATGCACAGCATGGCGCTGCGAATCAATGAGGTGATGCAGCGTTTCTCATCGCTTGCGAGCGAGATGCAGGAAGCTGAGAATGCATCTCAAGCTGAGACAGAAGAGACGGCGGCGCCAACTTCGCGACGCCGCTGAGGTCCTCCTGCATCGCTGTAACCTGCTCATTTATAGATATTTAACCTAACGCGACACACGAGCATGCGGAATGCGGAAGCTGGCTGCTGACGTGCACCTCTTCTCTATGGACAAGTATGGAGAGAGCACGGCTGTGCACAAAAAGGTCCTGATCATTGATGACTCGCCCGCCGAGGTCAAGCTGATGCAAGGCTTGTTGGAGAAGGAAGGCTATTGGCCGATTGGGTTGAATGACCCGAAGCGCGCCGAGGAAACCATCACGAACGAGCGGCCCAGTGTGATCTTACTCGATGTGGTGATGCCGGACCGAAACGGATTTCAGGTTTGCCGAGACCTAAAGGGGAACGCCGAGTTCAACATGATTCCTGTGATCCTGGTGACTTCGAAGGATACTGCGAGTGACAAGTATTGGGGCCAGCAGCAAGGCGCGGACGGATACGTGACGAAGCCCTTCACGCGGGAAGATCTGCTTCGCGCGGTGCGGCGGTTCGCATGAGAGTTTCGACGCAAAAAGAATAAGCGATGAGCGAAGATTTCCATCTCGAACCCCTTCCCGCAGACGCCGCCACCGGCGATCTGCTCGAAGCACTTGGGCCGATTGAAGAGCGGGCGCCGGAGTCGCAGTATTGTGTTTTCCGCAGCGGACGGGAGCGGTTCTGCCTGCCGGTTCTGGATGTCGAGGAAGTGCTGGATTGGCCGCTGCTGACAAAGCTCCCCCTTGGCCCGGCATACCTGGTCGGAATATTCAATTTGCGCGGCGCCATCGTGCCGTTGATAGACATTGCGATTACGGAAGGCCGCCGACCCGGATTGCTGCCGAAGCACGTGGTGGTCGCTTCCCTGCGCAGCGAGAACCATCACGAGGACATTCGCATCGGCATTGCCGCCGACGAAGTCATCGGAACATATTCGGTGAACACCGAGGATTTGCTCGAGCAAGCGCCGGAAAACGTGCCGCATTGCATCGGAATGTTACGGCATGACGACCGGCTGGCGCTGGTGATCGATCTGCGCCGGCTGCTCGAGGTTTTTCCGGGCCCGAGCATTTGAGATTTGTGGAGACAACGCCGATGCATGGCGAGGGCTCCGCGGAAGAGATTTGGAGGGTGGCATGAAATCGCGACTGAGTTCCACAATCTGGGCGCTGGTCCTGCTCAACGCAGTGGTCGGCTGCTTCGTTCTCTGGCTCGCCTTCACCGCCGGGAAAAAGGCTGGTGACGCGTCCTTTTTGGACTTCGGCTCGCCAGCGGGAGGAACCATACTCTTCGCCATCGTGCTCGCGGTGGTGACGTGGGGAATCCTGGCGTGGCGGTTCGGCGCGATGCTGGGGCCGGTGCAGGCGCTCGCGGAATTCTCCGAACGCTTTGCGGCAGGAGACCCGCGTGCGCGAGCAGAGGTCAATTCGAACGATGAACTCGGCTACATTGCGGAAAACCTGAATCGCGCGGTCGCCAAGGTCTCGAAGGCCACGACTAACCAGGACGCCAACGACGCGTTGCAGCGCAGCATCACGGAATTGCTGAGCGTCATCAACCAGGTTGCGCGTGGTGATTTGTCGCAGCGCGGCAAAGTGACCAGCGACGCGCTTGGAAACGTTACGGACTCAATTAATTACATGCTGGATAATTTCACCAAGGTTCTCGAGCGCGTCCGCAAGGCGGCCATGGAAGTGACCGCGTGCTCCAACAACATTCTCGTGGCCGCCGATGAAATGCAGGCGGGCGCCACGCAGCAAGACCAGGAAATTACCAACACGTCGAGCGCCGTCGAAGAACTGACGGTTTCCATGAAACAGGTTTCGAACAACGCCGAAGCGAGCGCCGAAGCAGCGCGCCGCGCGCTGGATGCCGCCGAACAAGGCAACCGCGCTGTGCGTGACACGCTTGAGGGCATGCAGCGAATCCGCGCATCGGTGCAGGCAACCGCCAAGAAAATCAAATCTCTCGGTGACCGTTCCCTGGAAATTTCGGAGATCATCAACGTCATTAACGACATCACGGAACAGACGAACCTGCTGGCGCTAAACGCGGCTATCGAGGCAGCACGCGCGGGCGAGGCGGGCAGAGGCTTTGCAGTCGTGGCCGACGAAGTCCGCAAGCTCGCCGAACACAGCCGCAGCGCGACGAAGGATATCGCGGCGCTGATCAAAGCGATTCAGGCGGAGACGAACGAAGCGGTCGTCGTCATGGAGGAAGGCACGAAGGAAGTGGAGGGCGGCGCACAACTTGCCGATCAGGCAGGCCGCGCGCTGGACGCCATTTCCAACGTGGTGCGCCAATCAGCGGAACTCGTGCAGGAAATTTCGCTGGCGTCGAAACAGCAGGTGCGCGGAACAGAAGGAGTAGCGCACGCCATGCAAATCATTTCGAGCATTACGCGGCAGACGTCGCAAGGAACGCGCGGGACGGTGGCAACGGTGAGCCAGCTCGTCAAGCTGTCGGATCAATTGAACGAAGCGCTGGCGCAATTCCGCGCGTCATCCAAAGCGGCGGCACGCGAAGATTCCGAGCGGCCCGTCCCGGCAGGCGCTCTTCGTTAGGCAGTTACGCTCCACCGCGCCAAGAGGCGCCAGTAAGAGCGAGGCCCAGAGCACGGGAGCACGATGAGCGAACGCCAGGGACATGGGCAAGGGTTTAGCGAACACGAGCTGAGCGAGATTCGCATGTTGATCGAAGAGCGGACGGGAATTTGCTTCGATGAATCGCGCGAGCGCTTCTTCTCCACGCGAGTGCGGGAACACCTGCGCGCCAAAGGAATGGAGCACGGCACGGAGCTGCTGCGCGCGATGCGCAAATCCAACGTTGAATATGAAGGCCTGCTCGAGCGGCTGCTGACGCAGGAGACGAGCTTCTTCCGGTATCCGGGCGTGTATGAAGCGTTCGAGAAACGCGTGCTGCCTGAGTTGCACACCAAGAAGTTCTGGAAGAATCCGCGCACGCTGAGGATCTGGAGCGCCGGCTGCTCAACGGGTGAAGAGCCTTATTCGATTGGCATCACGATCGCGGATTCGCTGTCGTTCGCGGATGCCTGGAACGTGGAAATACTTGCAACCGATGTCGGACGGCACGCCCTGAAGCACGCCGAAAGCGGGATCTACAAAGGGCGCAGCATTGCCAGCGTGAGCGAAAGACAGTTAGCGAACCACTTTACGAAGGTCAGCGGCGGGCATCAGGTAAAGCCGCGGCTGCGAAAGATGGTTTCGTTTGCGCAGATGAACCTTGCTTCGGCGGTGTACATTGGCCGCATGGACATGATTTTTTGCATGAACGTGATGATCTACTTCTCGGAAGAGCGCCGGCGCTCCTTGGTGCAACGGTTTTACGACACGCTGGAGCCGGGCGGATATCTGTTCCTCGGTCACTCGGAGTCGATCTCCAAAATGCCGGTGAAGTTTCAGGCGATTGTATTAAACGATTGCATTCTCTACCGGAAACCGACAGCGGATGAATTGCAGAAGCCGGAACTCGTAACGGAGGGACGAGCGTGAGCACGCTGGACCGCGAAGCCGTCGAGATGTTCCTCCAGGAAGCCTCGGAGAACTTGCAGTATTTGCGGGAATACGTCAGCGTGCTTCAGGACGTAGAGCCGCGCCGAGAAGATCTGGAACGACTGTACATCTCGGCACACACGCTGAGCGGCACGTCGGCGAGCTATGGATTTCCGCGATTCTCTGAAATCGCCGGCAAACTCGCGCACGTCTTTCAATATGCGCTAAACGCGCCTCTCGGCAGCGACCTACATGGACCGTTGACGGAATTTCTCTCGGACGGAATTTCTCTGCTCGAAACCGATCTCCTGGAAATCAGCGACACCGGCAAAGAGACTCTCGAAGACATTGCCGTTTTCAAAGAGCGCTATCGCTTTGCGTTCCCCACGGAACCGCCGCCGCTGAACCTTTCCCAGCCGGAATCGCGTGAGCAATTCGCTGCGGAGGAAATCCAAGAGCCCATTGTCGCCGCTGCGACGGGTTCTTACTTTGACGCGCTGCCGCTGGACGAAGAGGTGCCGAACGAAATCCTGGAGTTCTTCCAGCCGGAAGCTGAGGAGCATCTTCAGGTCGTCAGCGATTGCCTTATTTCGTTAGAAGGCAACAACAATCCGGAAGAGATCAACAAACTGTTTCGCGCCATTCACACGGTAAAGGGTTCTGCCGCGCAGGTTGGGTTGAAGAGACTGGGAGCTATTGCTCATCGCGTCGAGGATTTGATCGGCCGCCTGCGCGATGGAGAGATTGAACCGTCGCCGGCCGTGGTGGATTTGTGCCTTGAGTCGGTCGACGTTCTGAAGAAGACGCTCCACCGTCAATGGGCCGACGAAGTCGACATGCGGACGGGCGTCGATTCCCTGCTGGGCCGCGTCGCGGAGTTTGCTCCGCTCGACCCGGAAGAGACGGAGGCTTCGGCCGAGGCGGCCGGGGTAGCGGAGGCGCGGCATGGGAGCGACATAGCTGCCGCAGCAAAACTCGCCGCACCCGCGAAAAGGACTGCGAAACAATCTGCAAGCGGTACTTCGACAGTTAAATCGGTTCGAATTGCACTGGCCCGGCTCGACCGCATGATGAATACGGTCGGTGAACTGGTCATCAACCGCACGCGTATGGTTGGCCGCGTAGCTGAACTCGAAAAACTCGTCGATACGCTGAGCTTTTCAAAGGAGCGGTTGCAGGGCAAAGTCGCCGAATTCCAGGAAAAGTACGAATTTAACCGCATCAGTAACAACCGCACCACCCAGGGACCGTGGAGCCCCGCGCCGACGCCACAGATGCTTACGAGCGCGGCTGCGGGCGACACGTCGTTCTGGTCCGAATTCAGCGAACTGGAAATGGACCGCTACGACGATTTCAATATTTTGTCGCGCTCGATGGCCGAGATTTCAGCGGACGTCAACGAGGTACTCTCGCAACTACAAGGATTTATTGGGCGCGTGGAAGGCGATATCGACGAATTTACGAAGCTGGCGCATCACCTGCAAGACGAGATTACAGCCGCACGAATGGTCCCGATTGGCACGCTGTATTCGCGATTGTCGCGAGCCGTTCGCGATGCAGCGAACTCGACCGGCAAGCACGTCGAAATGGACCTTTCCGGGAGTGAAACCGAGCTCGACAACAATATCATTCAGCAGATCTCCGATCCGCTTGTGCACCTGGTACGCAACTCGGTAGCTCACGGCATCGAGCAAAGCGGTGACCGCACCGCCGCTGGCAAAGCGCCCACCGGGAATGTCATGCTGCGCGCCTACCACCGCGGCAACCACATTTACATCGAAGTCGAAGATGACGGCGGTGGAATCAACTACGAGCGCGTGAAGCAAAGCGCGATCGAACGCGGACTTGTTTCCGAGGAGACTGCCGGCCGGCTCACGGAACGCGATCTGCGCGAGATGCTTTTCCACCCGGGGTTCTCAACGGCTCCCGTGAAAACGGAACTGGCTGGACGTGGAGTCGGGCTTGATGTGGTGCGGGCAAACCTGAACGCGCTGAACGGCGAAATCGATATCCAAAGCTCGAGCGGCAAGGGCACGAAGTTTACCCTCAAGGTGCCTCTCACCCTGATTATCTCTCCGGCTTTGTTTGTGCGCTGCGGCACGACGAATTTCGCGCTGCCTCTGGCGGTCGTCGAGGAAATCCGCCGCCTGCGCTCCGATGAAATCGAAGACGTCGGCGGAAAACTTCTGACCAAGGTACGCGACGTGGTCACAGAGGTCGTGCGGTTGGATACCTATCTGGGGTTGCCGCCTCTCGAACCGATCAATGGTTACTTCCGGATGGTGGTGGCAAATGCTGGGAACCGCAAGATTGGCCTCGTCGTGGAAGAGGTTCTCGGCAAAGACGAAATCGTTATCAAGAACCTGGGCGAATACCTTCGCCGGGTAAAGCTCTTCCCCGGCACCACGATTGCCCCCGATGGCAGCCTCATTCTGCTGATCGACCTGAACCGCATGGTGGCGACCGAGCCGAACGAGCGCCGCCCGATACAAGCCAGCGCCAGCGCCGCGCGAATCTTTGCGCCGGGCTCGACGGCGATTGCGCGCGGAAGCATTCCGTCCGAGGCCATCGACCGCGTCGAGCAAGAGCGCGTAATCGTAGTGGCGGACGACTCCATCAGCGTGCGCAAATTCGTCGGCCGGCTGCTGGAGAAGAACGGGTACCGCGTGAAACTGGCGGCGGATGGACTCGAAGCCGCCGAACTGGTGACGCAGCACGGCTGCCATCTGGTCATCACCGACCTCGAAATGCCACGCATGACGGGTTACGAATTGATGGTGCAACTGCGCCAGAGCCCTTCCACGCGGCGCATTCCCGTGATGGTCGTTACGTCGCGCGCGGGGGCAAAACATCGCGATCGCGCGATGAAGGAAGGCGCCACTGCATTCCTGACCAAGCCGGTCCAGGAGGATCAACTGATCGCGGCGGTCGAACAACTTATAGGAACGGAAGCGCCGCGCCCCGTCGCGCCGGTAGCGTAAACAAACCATGGCGACCATCAACAAAAAGTTTCGCGTGCTCGTCGTCGAGGATTCCGCGTTTATGCGGAAGGTCCTTGAGGGGATTTTCAATGCGGACGACCAACTGCAGGTCGTGGGCAACGCCAAGGACGGCCGCGAGGCCGTTGCGATGGCGGAATCACTGAAGCCTGATGTCATCACCATGGACATCAATATGCCTCACGTGGACGGACTCCAGGCCACCGCGGAAATCATGACTACGAACCCGCGGCCAATCGTTATCGTCAGCTCTGAATCGCGCGAAGGCGCAGCAAGCACGCTTCGAGCGCTGGAACTCGGCGCAATTGAATTTGTCGCCAAGCCATCGAGCGCCATCGACCTCGATATGCAGAGCGTGAAAGACGAACTTTTGCGCAAGGTACGGATGGCCGCCAAAGTGCGCGTGGTGCGCACGGCATCACGCCTGGCTTCGACAATTCAGAATGCGAAGGGTTCCAAGACTCCGCCGCCCACGCCAGCGAGCGTCCGCCCCGCGCCTACTTCCGGACTTGATCAGCGCTTCCCGGTAGTCGTGCTGGCAGCGTCGACAGGAGGGCCGGCCACCGTCATGCGGATCGCTCCCGGATTCACGGGAGACTTCCCTGCTGCGGTGATTCTCGTGCAGCACATGCCCGCGGCATTCACGACGCAATACGCTGCGCAGCTCGCGGAATTCACTGGAATCCGCGTGAAAGAAGCGGAAGCCAATGAGTCGCTTCAGCCGGGAACGCTCTACATCTGTCCGGGCGGCCAGCATCTTCGCGTTACACCGACGGGTCGAATCCAGCTTGACGGGACCAGCGGCCGCATCAACGGCTACTTGCCGAATATTGACGTCACCATGGAATCCGTTGCCGCCTTCGCCGGCCCACTGAGCATTGCGGGCGTGCTTACCGGCATGGGTAACGATGGAGCTGGTGGCGCAAAGGCCATCAAGGCTGCGGGCGGCCTCGTACTGGCACAGGACGAAGCAACGTCCGTGATTTTCGGAATGCCGGCTGAAGCCATCAAGACTGGCGCGGTCGATCAAGTACTCGGTATCGACGACATTTATGCCGCCATTGAAAAACGCGTCCTTGGAGTTTGCCGCACGGCACCCGCGGGAGTTCGCTAATGCGGCTGGCGGCCCCAGTCAAGGCGAGTCCGGCAAAGACGGAACAGATCATTCTCTTTCGCGTCAGCGGCCAATTGTTCGCCGTCTCTTCCGCTTCGGTACAGGAAGTGCGCAGCGCCGACAGCATGTCAAGTACTGCGACCGATATCAGTGCGCCCGGGCTTCGAAAAGTTCGCCACGTCCTGCGGCGTGGGGACAGATCACTTTTCATCGTCAACGGCGCCATGCATTTTGGATTGCATGTGGCGGAGGGAGCATTGCTATTCGTGTTGCGCAAGACGCGCACGGCCCTCTTGATCGATGGCATCGAGAAGATGACAACTATGACGCGCCTGCAGGCGCTTCCACTCTCTTTCTGTCACGAAGAGCGGCAATGGTACCGAGGGCTGACGGCTCTCGACCAGACCGTTGTGCCGGTCGTGCATCCGGAAGGTTTTTTGTCGCCCGAAGAACTGGCCCTGCTCGATGCAGCTCTTTTGCAAGCGGACAAAACCGCAAGCAAAGATCTGGAAGGGACAAATTCCGCGCAATGACGGTAGCGATCGAACTCGAGCTGCAATCCTTCGTCCTGCTACGTCTGGGCGAACGGCGGTTTGCCGTTTCGGCGAGTCAGATTGCAGAACTTGTGGCCCCGAGCCGGGTTTTTCGGTTTCCACACCGAACACCGAAATTGGAAGGCGTGATTCTGCGGCGAGGCCGGATCGTTCCGGTGTGCGACGTTTCGGAAATGCTGCTCGGAAAGCGCCTGACGTCGCGCCGCTTCTACCTGATCGCCTTGCGCAACTACGGAACACAAAAGGAATGGGTGGCGATGCCCGTCACGGGTGAATGCGAATTGATCAATGCGGAGATGATGGCCGCGGTTGAGTCCGACGCGCCGCACGTCGCGGGCTGGCTGTCGCATGACGGCGACGTGATCGAAGTCTTGAATCTCGACGCACTCACCCCCGGCCCGGAACAACTGCTCGCGGAAAGCGCGACGCGGCAAAGACCGGAGGCGCAGCCGTGATTCCCGCCGGGCGTCCCGTCAAGCTTCTTCTCATCGACAGCAACGTCTATTTTGCAAAGCGGCTTGGCGATGCGCTGAAACGCGAGGGTTTTGAGGTGGTGTCCAGTACGCAAGCGGCTTTCGCGCTCACCACGCTCGAATACGACGCGCCATCCGCCATTTTGTGCGCGACAAACATGCGGGAGATGGGTGCCCTGGAGATTGCAAGAATTCTTCACACGGATTCGAAAAACGCCAATCTGCCCGTGATCGCGCTTGGCGATGGAAGCCAGCGCGCGTTGATGGAAGCATTTCAGGCCGGCTGCGACGATTACATCGACCGCAACCAGCAGCCCGCGGTCCTTGCGGCCCACGTGAAGCAGATCCTCGTGAGCAAAGCGGAGGGGTTTCAGCCCACCCAGATGCTGGACCAGTCCGACACGAGTCTCAGCGGCAACTTGACGCACCACGACCTCACGGGCGTGATGCAGATGCTGGGACACGCGCATCAGACGGGCGCGTTGCATATCAACGCCGGCGAAACGGACGGCGTGCTGTTCTACGACGCCGGAGAGATCACGCACGCGGAGTGCGGTAATTTGTTTGGCGATGAAGCCGTCATTCACATTTTGAAGAGCTGTGGAAACAGCAACGAAGGCGTATACAAATTTACCTACGGGACCGCTTCCACGCAGCGCACCGTGTTGCGCTCCGCCACCGATCTTATGCTGGATGCCATGCGCGAATACGACGAAGGTACGCGTGACATGGCGGACAAGGAAGCGCTATGAGCGAAGCGATGACCATTCCACCGCTGGGCGAAGTTCCAGCCAAGCGGACGCCCACTGTCTATTTCATCGACGACAGCGCCACCATGCGCGAAGTCATCAAGATCGCTTTTCGCCGCGAGAATATAAATGTGATTACCTGTGCCGACGCGGCCTCGGCGCTGGCACAGTTCGAGCAAAACCGCCCAGACGTCGTGATCACCGACGTGATCATGCCGGATCAGGACGGTTATTCCGTCTGCAGCCAAATCAAGCAGCATCCGGAATTCAGCCAAACGCCGGTCGTGCTGATGTCCGGTGTTGTCAATAAGAGTGTCGCCGACAAAGCGGTTTCCGTGAAAGCGGATGAACTGATTCGCAAGCCCTTTCAGCCGCAAGAACTGATTGGCCGTGTAAAGAGCCTTCTGGAACCGAAGAGTGCAACACCTGGGCCGGTGGCTGAGCGCTCAACGCCTTCGAACGCTTTGAGCAATCTTTTTTTGCCGCCTCCGGTCCCGGTAGCGCTCCGCCCTGTTGCGCCTCCACCGCCAGCCGCTGCGACTCCCGAATCTGCCTGGCCACGAGCGCTTGCCGAAGCGTTTACCCCGCGGCAACCTTTGCAGCCACAACAGGATCCCCAACAATCGAATGCCTCCTCGATTCGGCCTGCTCCGACAGCGTCCGACGTCCAGAAACTTCGCGTCGAGATTTCCCATTTGGACTTGCTCGTAAAGAAACTACAAACGGAACTTCAGATCGAGCGGCAATACAACCAAGCTCTTGAAACACAGATTCGCACTCTCACGGAAGTGAGCTAGCTGCGCGAAAGCCGGCCTGTTGTTTCATTTAGTCCGTCTAGCCAAACTGCGCGGGCAGTTGACGCTCGAACTCGGATTCAGTAGCCTCACTTTGCGCCTTTCACTTATTGTTTTGCAGTGCTTGTTCTGATCAAGGAGAGCCTCGGTGGGCAACAAGAGCGATTCCGCCATTTCTCGACGTGAATTTGCGCGGCGCGCAGCCTTTGTTTCTGCAGCTGCATCACTGTCGTCGTCAAATCTTCTCAGTTCTGAGTCTATCGCGGCAGCATTGCCAGCGCAGCAGCCGGTGGACGCGCCAAAGCTTTCACCGGAAGGCCAGGCCGAGATCGAATCGCGGATTCAGGCCATACTTGCTCGATACGGCACTCGGCTCTCTGACGCTCAGAAAGCCGATATTCGGCGGCTAGCCACCGAAGCCCAGCCGCCGCTCGATCGTCTACGCGCCTTTGCGACGGACAATGGAGATGGACCAGGGCTGTATCTGAAACCTTTGATGGAGCGCGAAAAGAAACCCTCCCCGAAGCCGGCGGCGTCAAGACCGGTAACCGCGCCGAAAAATTCCTGAGGAGCATCCCGAATGCCTGGCGACGAGATTTTCTATCTCTCTGTAAGCGAACTCGCGAAACGCATCGAATCGAAAAAGCTCTCGCCCGTCGATCTGACGCAGGCATATCTCGACCGCAGCCAAAAGCTCGGACCTCGATTTAACGCCTACGCCCGCTTGACACCCGAGATTGCTCTCGAACAAGCCAGGGCAGCGGAAAAAGAGATCCAGCGCGGCCACTACCGTGGCCCGCTGCACGGGATTCCTTACGCCGCAAAAGACCTGCTGGCAGTGAAGGGACTTCCGACCACGTGGGGCGCGAAGCCCTACGCGAACCAGGTATTCGACTACAACGCGACAGTGATCGAACATCTGAATCGCGTGGGCGCGGTGATGATCGGCAAAGCAGCCATGATCGAACTCGCCGGCGGAATGGGCTATCGCTTCGCATCGGCATCACTGCAGGGTGAAGCCAAGAATCCCTGGGATACCACTTGCTGGACTTGCGGATCGTCCTCCGGCTCAGGCGCGATCGTGGCCGCAGGCCTGGCGGCCTTTGCGATCGGCACGGAAACTTGGGGTTCGATCATCTGCCCTTCGGCCTTCTGCGGCGTGAGCGGTCTGCGGCCGACCTACGGACGCGTCAGCCGTTACGGCGCGATGGCGCTCGCGCCTTCGATGGACAAGATTGGCCCGCTGGCCCGAAGCGCGGAGGACTGCGCGCGCATCTTTGCCGCAATCGCGGGGCATGACCCGAAGGATCGAGGAAC
>WNFF01003784.1_pt1 | contig 22216 bp, 20 predicted proteins | sample 5400441 | NCBI WGS metagenome assembly WNFF01 (sample SAMN13153345, study PRJNA577476) | soil metagenome | isolation source: 120 cm saprolite under Douglas fir tree site 2 hole 3 replicate 1 | place: USA:California | collected 2015-04-18
GATTCGCGCTCACGCATCTGCACGATGAAGATCGCATCCGGCTGATGTGCCGTAGCCACAATCAGCACGCAGCGGAAAAGACCTACGGCCGCGCCTTCATGGAGCGGGCACGATCGTTACGTGCCTCGACTTGTTCTGGGCCGGGACGCGGCGCGTTAGGAGCGGCCACGCGCCAATTGGAATTGCTCGGCGGGGGGGAAGAAGTGACGAATCATGAGAGCGAGTTCCCCCTTGTGGAGGCGCCGAGGCGCCGGATCGAAGAGCGTCGCAACGGCGGCAGAGCCGTCAACGGAAGCGAGTCGTGGGCTACAGTAAGCGCAGCAGGCGGGTGCGGATTCCTTCGCGGGTGCGGCCGTCCGGGGCGCAGATCAGAGCGCGCTCCAGCGCCTCGACGGCCTTGCGGCGGAAACCCTTCTCCAGATACAGCTCAGCCAGGCTGCAGAGTGCGGCGAAATGGGTGGGCCGCAGCTCGACGGCCTTTTCGTATGCGCTCATCGCGCGGAAGGCCTCGCCCGTCTCGCGCAGCGCGCGTCCGAGGGCGAAGTGGTTGCGGGCCGAGAACGGGTCGGTCTTCGCCGCCTGCTCCAGCGAGCCGCGCGCTTTCCCGGGGCGGCCGTGCGAGAGGTGCTCCACCCCTTCCTTGTAGGCACGCTCCGCGGCCTCCTTCTGCTCGGCCGACATGCCTTTCGGGCTCTCCAGCCGGTCGTGCACCCGACGAAGCACGTCCGCCAGGTGGAACGGCTTCTCCATGTAGTCGTCCGCACCGAAGGCCTCGCGGGCATCCTGCGCGAACCGCCAGCCGCGGTAGACGGCGCTCATCATCAGCACCGGCACGTTGCGCAGCCGCGGGTCTCCCTTGATCCGGCTGCACAGCTCGAAGCCGTGCACGTGCGGGAGCATGGCGTCCAGCACCACCAGGTCGGGCGGCGGGCCCTTCAGCTTCTGCTCCGCTTCCAGCCCGTCGCGCGCCGTCTCCACCGCGTACCCCTCGGCGCGCAGCGACTTCTCCAGCATCTTGAGGATTTCCGGCTCGTCGTCCACCACCAGCACCCGGGCGGGGCCGACGCGCACGGTCTCCTGGTGCACCACTTCCTCGTCGGCCGGGGCGCCGGCGCCTTCGATTTCGAACGCCAGCTCATCGATCTCGATGGTCGGGACGTCCACCTCGTCGGTGCGCACGCCGATCTCCCCGGGCCGGATGGCGGCGATCCCCGGCGGCGCCTCGCGCGAGAGGCCTTCGCCGTGCCACGCCTCGTCGCCGCGCTCGCGCGCCTCGTAGGCGGCCGCGATCGCCTTCTCCAGGGTGGCGGGCAATGCCGCGTAGGGGGACACCAGCATTCCGGTGATGAACTGCAGCTCGGACAGCGTCTCCTGCGTGTAGGAGGTGAAGTCCACCGCTACGTGCAGGCGGGCGCCCTCGGTGGAGAGAGGGAGGATCACGTCCGCCTCGGCGACCGGCCGCGGAATCAGCTCGAGGGCGGCGAGCGGCACGGCGGTGCGCGACAGATCCACGGCCGGCATGCCGGCGTGCTCGGCGATGACGGAGAGCAGCTCGGGCTCGTTCAGCGCCCCGCTCTCCAGCACCCGCTCCAGGAAGGCCGCGGATCCGGGCGTCCCGGCCAGCGCGCTCCGCATCCACCGGTCGTCGAGGTATCCCCTCGAGACCAGCAGCCGGCCGATCTGCTCCGCTCCCGACAACGTCTCTCCCGGGGCGACAAACCCGCGCAGCGAATACGCTACCACGGGCGAAACCGATCATCGGTGAGGGAAGTCACCCGGCAAAGAGAAAGTCGCGCCCCTCGTGGAACCCGCGCGTCAGGAGCTCTGCGCGGATGTCCTCCCGCGCCCCCGCCGCGCCCACAGCGCAGAGGATCAGTCCTCCGTCGGGGGCGCGAAGCTCGGCGGCGGGGGCGACCTTGGAGCCGCGGGCGAGGCGCTTGCGCGGGTCCACGTCCCAGAAGCGCCGGGGCCGCAGTCCGTGGACCTCGAGCGCGCGCGCCAGCCGTTTGCCGGTGGGCCCGGCTCCCCACACGTCGAAGGAACGCTCCCGCAGCGGCCCTCGCGCCAGGTGCTCGGCGCGCAGCTCGATCATGCGCTCGGGCGCGTATGCGCGGCCCGTGCGCGTGAGCCGGTCCGGCGAGTCGCGCCAGTAAAGCAGGACCCGGGGCACCTTCGCCAGCCGCCAGCCGGCCGCAACCAGCCGGAGGAGGAGGTCCCAATCCTCCGCCCATCCTGCGTCGCGCCAGCCACCGACCGCCTCGAGCGCAGCGCGCCGGAAAGTGGTGCTGGGATGCACCAGCGGCGCCTCGATGAAGCGCGCCGCCTCGCATTGCTCGGGAGTGACCACCGAATCGAGCCAGGCCTCGAGCCTGGCGAGGCCCGGCGCCAGCGGCCCGGGGAAGCAGCGCACCAGGCTGCCGACGGCGCCCAGCGACGCGTCCCGCTCGAGCATTTCCGCTTGCAGCCGGAGCCGGTCCGGATGGACGAGGTCGTCCGCGTCCATGCGCGCGATCAGCTCGCCCCGGCAACGCAGGAGCCCGAGTTGCAGCGCGGCGACCAGGCCGCGCCCGGCGCCGTCCACCACCCGCACGCGGTCATCCGGCCGCGCCCATCGCAGGAGCGCCTCCCTGGTCCCGTCGGAGGAGGCGTCGTCCACGCAGACCACCTCGAACGGAGGGGCTCCGCGCTGCGCCAGGATTCCCTGCAGCGCCGCATCGACGGTCGCCTCGGCGTTCCGCGCGGGCAAGAGGACGCTGATCACGCGGCCAGGATAGCTCCGCGCCGGAATCGACGCTCAGGAAGCGCGGCCGTGCTCGCCGAACACCTCGCGCAGCGAGTTCGCGATCTCGCCCAGGGTCGCGCGCGCCTTCACCGCCGCGACGATGTGCGGCAGCACGTTGTCCGTCCCCTGCGCCGCCCGCTTCAGGGTAGAGAGCGCGCGCTGGGCCGCCTCCTGCGAGCGCGCCGCCCGGAACGCCCGCAGCCGCTCCACCTGCTGCTCCTCCAGGCGCGGATCGATCTTCAGGGTCTCGAACGGCGGCTCCCCCTGGCTGACGAAGTCGTTGACCCCGACGATCACGCGCTCCTTGCCCTCGATCTCCTTCTGGTAGCGGTAGGCCGCTTCCTCGATCTCCCGCTGCGGATACCCGGAGGCGATCGCCTGCACCATCCCGCCCATCGAATCGATGCGCATCAGGTAAGCGATCGCCTTCTCCTCCAGATCGTCGGTGAGCGCCTCCAGCGCGTACGCGCCGCCCAGCGGGTCGATCAGGTCGGCCGCTCCGCTCTCGGCGGCGATGATCTGCTGCGTCCGAAGCGCGATGCGAGCCGACTCCTCGCTGGGCAGCGCCAGCGCCTCGTCGCGCGAGTTGGTGTGCAGCGACTGGCAGCCGCCCATCACGGCGGCGAACGCCTGCAAGGCCACCCGCACCACGTTGTTGTCCGGCTGCTGCGCGGTGAGGGTGGAGCCCGCGGTCTGGGCGTGGAAGCGCAGCGTCCAGCTGCGCGGGTCCTTGGCCTCGAACCGCTCGCGCATGGTGCGCGCCCACAGCCGCCGCGCGGCGCGGAACTTGGCCACCTCCTCGAGGAAGTTGTTGTGCACGTTGAGGAAGAAGCTCAGCCGCGGGGCGAAGGAGTCGACCGCGAGGCCGCGCTTCACCGCGGCATCCACGTAGGCGATGCCGTCGGCGAGCGTGAAGGCGATCTCCTGCGCCGCCGTCGAGCCCGCCTCGCGGATGTGGTAGCCGCTGATGGAGATCGGGTTCCACTTCGGCATCGCCTCGGCCGTGTAGGCGAACAGGTCGGTGATCAGTCGCATCGACGGGCCGGGCGGGTAGATGTACGTCCCGCGCGCGATGTATTCCTTGAGCACGTCGTTCTGCACGGTCCCGGACAGCGCGCGCGCGCTCGTCCCGTGGGCCTCCGCGACCGCCAGGTAGAGGGCCAGCAGCGTGGCGGCGGTGGCGTTGATGGTCATCGAGGTGGAGACCTTGCCCAGATCGATACCCTGGAACAGCCGCTCCATGTCGTCGACGGTGTCGATCGCCACGCCGACCCGTCCTACCTCGCCGTGCGCCCGCGGGCTGTCCGAGTCGTGGCCCATCTGCGTGGGCAGGTCGAAGGCGGTGGAGAGGCCCGTCTGGCCCGAGGCGAGCAGGTACCGGAAGCGGCGGTTGGTCTCCTCCGCGGTCCCGAACCCGGCGTACTGGCGCATGGTCCAGAACCTTCCCCGGTACATGGTCGGCTGGACGCCGCGGGTGTACGGGTACTCTCCGGGGAAGCCCAGCTTCTCCTCGTAGTCGGTCTCGCGCGGTCCGTAGAGCGCGGCCAGCTCGATGCCGCTGGTGGTGGCGAAGCGCGGCTGGCGCAGCCCGCCCGGTTTCTGCGCGGCCTTCCCGTACACTTCGCGGGCCCACCGTTCGAGCGCTGCCTCGACCCTTCGCGTGCTGCTGGCCATCTGCGCCCTCAGGGCTACAGGCTAACTCGGGACTTCACTTCACGCCCTCGGCATACGCGACCGCGTACCAGAATGCGGCGTCGGGACGCTTGCCGAACCGGCGGATCTGCGAGAGCGCCTCGTCCATCTCGGCCGCTCCGATGAGGCCGCTCCCCAGCAGGGCGTCGCGCGCCGAAGCGAGAAGGAAATGCAGGTTCTCCACGAACGCCGGGAAGGACGGCTCCCCGGCGCACGCGCCGAAGAACAGCCAGGTGCAGCGGGTCGGCCGCGCCCCGGCCTGGTGGAGAAGCTCCACCAGGCGCCGGCCCACGATCGGATCGTTTCCCAGCCGGTCGTAGGTGCGCATGTACGCCTGCCAGAGCGGCCGCAGGCCGGGAGGCTCGGGCCACAGGCGCAGGACGTCGTGATCGTCGTCCTGGAGGACGATGCGGCCGCCGGCACGCACGGCGCGGGCCATGGCCTTCACCACGGCAAGCGGATCGGGCACGTGCTCCAGCACGAATCGCGCGTGAGCCAGGTCGTATGCGCCCGGCTCCACCTGGGCGGAGAGCACGTCGGACTGGCGCAGATCGAGGAGATGCTCCTCGCCCGCCGCTCTTGCCTGCCGCATCGCCTCCGCGATCTGATCGGCGCTCCGCTCCAGGCCCACCGCGCGGACTCCCGCCTGGCGCGCCATCGCCCGCGTCAGCTGCCCCAGGCCGGCGCCGAAGTCGACGATGCGCTCGCCGCCGCGCAGGCGCAGCTCGCGCAGGGTCGCGTCGTTGAGCAGTTGGTTCAGCTGCGAGAGCCGCGCCTGCTCGTCCGGCGCCGTGCCGTGGAGGTAGCGGGACTGGCTCAAGCGCGCCTCAGCGCCAGCGCCGCCCAGGGGACCGTGGCCGTGAGGAAGGCAGCCGCCGAAGCGCCCAGCCAGAGGTGGAAGTGGAGCGGGTCCACCTCGAGCAGGACGCGGGTGACGAGAGCCGCGACCAGGAGGGCGCAGGAGGCGACGAGCTGCCAGGGACGCCCGCGCAGGGGCTCGGGGCGGGCGCCGTGCGACAGACCGACCTGAGTGGAGACTGCGAGCACCAATGCAGTGAAGCAGCCGAGGAACACCAGATGCAGGCCCGCCCGCCGGTATTCGGGGGCGACCGCCACCCACAGGTAGCCGGCGGGCAGCATCCACACCGACCAGCGCGCCACGCGCCGGTGGAAGCCGGGCAAGGTCGGAGGCTGGAGCGCCTCCAGCGATCCGATCACGACTGCCAGCGAGATCGCGGCGCGCAGGGCGTAGGCGGCCTGCACCGAGACCAGGTACTCCAAGAAGAAGGTGGCGGCGAACGCCGCCGCGAGCAGCGCGTGGAGCGCGTACGCCCATCCGCGGGGCGAAAGCGTAGCCGCCTTGTCGACGCCGCGGGTGATGGCCGGCAAGAGCAGCCCGCCGATCCCAAGCACCAGCCCGGTGAACAGCCCCTGGAGCAGCAACCCGCGCCCGACCAGGTGCAGCCAGAAGGAGGGATTGTCGAGCGTCGCGCCGATGCCCGCGAGCACCGCGCCCGCGCCGCCCATCGCCAGGCCCGCCGCCACCCAGACGAAGCTGGGCGGGGTGCGCCGCCAGACTCGACCCGCGCGCCGGACCACGAACCCGATCAGCAGGCCAAGGAGCGCGATCCAGGAAATCTGCGCCAGAAGCCACCGCTCGAACCAGGCGAACACCACCGAAACCACCGGCGCCGCCAGCGCCAGCGCCATTTCCCACCATGTAGGTGGCGCCGTCCCGGTGCGGCGGGGGAGGAAGGTGAAGAGGAAGCCGACCGCGAAGCAGGTCAGGAACCCCTCCACCTGGGCGATGGGGTGGAAGGCGGCGCGGTAGCCAATCGCGTCGAACATCGGGCGATACAGCCCGGTCGCGCCGACCGAGAAGAAGAGCCACGGCAATACGCCGGCCCAGGCGAGCAGGGCGCCCAGCGGGAAGAACAAGAGATACGGCTCGCGGCGCCAGGTCGGCGCCGTGAGCAGCTGCGGGGAAGGCGCGGCGAGTCTCAGCGGAGAGGTCGCCATCTACACCACCACGGCCAACTTGGCTCCCGCCTCTACCGCCTGCCCTTCCTGCGCGTGAAGCTCGGCGACGACGCCAGCCTTCGGGCTCTTCAGCTCGTTCTCCATCTTCATCGCCTCGACGACCACCAGGGGCTGGCCTTCGAGCACCCGGTCACCTTGCCTGGCCAGCACCCGCACCACCTTCCCGTGCATCGGCGAGTCGACCCGCTGCGGACCTTCGAGGCTGAACTTGCCCGAGGCCCGGCGCAAGCGGAGCCTGCGCTCGTCGAGGATCTCCAGCTCGTGCACCTCGTCGCCGACCAGGACGGCGACCTTCCCATCCTTCCCGGGCTCCACCTCGCATCGCACGCTCTGGCCGTCCACCAGGAGCGACATCGCCTCGCCGGCCAGGTGCACGGCGTCCACCTCGAGGACGCGCGGGCTCCCGCCCTGGCTGGTCCCTTCGTGGATGGCCACGCGATACACGGGCCCCCGTCGGGTCACCTCGACCAGGCGCTCCAGGCCCCCGAGGATCGCGTGGTACCTCAACCGTTCCTCCGCAGCGCCGCAAGACGCCCGTCGCGCGCCCAGGCGGAGTCGCGCGCCGAAGGCTGCTCGGCGGGCGCGATCGCCGCGCGCTCGTCCTGCTCGAGCTGCCACAGGGCAGCGGCAGCGAGCGCGATCTCCTGCTCGGGGGAGAGCTGCTTTCCGTCGGTCTTCTTGGGCAGCAGCCGGTCGGCCGCGCGGGCGAGGATGCCGGTGTCGTACTCGCCGCGGCGGAACTCCTCCAGATCGAGGATCGCCTTCAGGTAGCGCGTATTGGTGGTGATGCCGTTCACCACGGTCTCGGACAGCGCTCGCTTCAGGCGCGCGATCGCCTGCTCGCGGGACGGCGCCCAGACGGAGAGCTTGCCGATCATCGGATCGTAGTACCGCGGCACCTCCGAGCCCGATTCGACGCCGCAGTCGTTGCGTACGAAAGGCCCTTCCGCCAGTCGCAGCTCGGTGATCAGCCCGGGGCTGGGGAGGAAATTCCGTGCCGGGTCCTCCGCGTACAGGCGCGCTTCGATGGCGTGGCCGCGCAGGTTGCGGGGCACGTCCGCCTGGGTCCACGAAAGCCGCGCGCCCTGGGCCACCTCGATCTGCCAGCGCACCAGGTCGAGCCCCGCGCACCATTCGGTGACCGGGTGCTCGACCTGCAGCCGGGTATTCATCTCCAGGAAGTAGAAGTCGCGGGACGCCCCGTCGACCAGGAACTCGCACGTCCCGGCGCCCACGTACTTCACGGCGCGCGCCGCCTGGACGGCCACCTCGCCCATCTTCGCGCGCAGTTCGGGGGTGACGATCGGCGAGGGAGTCTCCTCGATCACCTTCTGGTGCCGGCGCTGCACGCTGCACTCGCGCTCGCCCAGCCAGATGCACGCCTGGTGCTGGTCGGCGAAGATCTGGATCTCGACGTGCCGGGGGTGCGACACCGCCTTCTCGAGGTAGACGCGGGCGTCGCCGAAGGCGGAGAGCGCCTCGCGCCGGGTGGTGGCGAGCGCCGCGTCGAACTCGCGCGGCTCGGCAACCAGCCGCATGCCCTTGCCGCCGCCGCCCGCGGCCGCCTTGAGCAGGATCGGGTAGCCGATCTGCTGGGCGGACCGCTTCGCCTGCTCCTCGGCGCCTTCGGCGATCGGCTCCGTCAGGCCGGGAACGATCGGCACACCGGCTTCGCTCGCCTTCCTGCGGGCCCGGGTCTTCTCGCCCATCTCTTCCATCGCCTCGGGCGGCGGACCGATGAAGACGAGCCCCGCTTCCCCGCAGGCCCGGGCAAATGTCGCGTTCTCGCTGAGGAACCCGTACCCGGGGTGGATGGCGTCCGCCGCCGTCTTGCGGGCGGCGTCGAGCACGTTCTCGATCGAGAGGTAGCTCTCGCGGGAGGAGGGCGGGCCGATCCGGACCGCCTCGTCGCAGCTGCGCACGTGCAGCGCGGCGCGATCGGCATCGCTGTACACGGCGACGGTCCGGATCCCCATCTCGCGGCAGGTGCGGGCGACGCGCACGGCGATCTCTCCGCGATTCGCGATCAACACCTTGCGGATGGCCACCCTGCATTCCTCCCGGGTGGCGGGAACTTATCCCGCGCGGGGCGCCCGGGCCAGTCCACCTGCGGCAAGGTGCGTGCGCCGGACACGGCCGTTGTCGAAGCACGCACACCGGGATGGACGCGCCCACGCGCGGCCCCCGGCGTAGCCTTGCAGTCTTACACCGCTGTCCTGGTACTCCCTGGCGTCCGGCGGTTTCGGACCTCGGGGCAGCCCAATGGAGTTCGACCGGCAGGACCTTTCCTGGAAAACCAGGCACGACAGGCGCTCTCCGGCGAGCGGCACGGCCCGGCTGATCCTCGCGCTCGCGCTGCTGGCGGCGGCCGCCCTGGCGGCGCAGGTCGAATCTTCGCCTTCGCGGCAACCCCGTGCGAAGGTCCGATGGACGGCCGCGGCGACTCCCGACGCCCGGTGACCTGGAGAAACCTGATGAAGCGAATCCTTTTTGCTCTCTTGATTTGTGCGGCCGCCTGCAAGCCCGGCGCGGACGCTCCTTCCGCGCCGAAGGGCTCGGTGATCGTCCTCGGCCAGCTGATCGATCGCACCGGCTCGATCGCCACGCCCAGCTGGGCGGAGTCGATCCGCCTGGCGGTCACGCACGCCAACCAGGCGCTCAAGCAGTCCGGCAAGTCGGTCCGCTTCGAGGTGGCCGAGGCCAACTCGGGCAACGCGCCCGACATGGCGCGCGCCGGCGCACTGCAGCTGGTGAAGCAGCAGAACGCCAAGGCGATCATCACCGACTCGAGCCAGGACGACATCGGGGTGAACATGCTCATCTACGACGGCGACGCCTCCCACCAGCTGGACGTCCCCATCGTCTGCATGGCCTGCACCTCGCCGGCGATCGACAACCCGGAGGCGCAGGACGCCGACCCGGTGAAGCAGGCGGCGCTGCGCAACGGCAAGGGGTGGAACTTCCGCACCACCATGTCGGACGCGTACCAGTCGCGCATGGTGGTCCACATGCTCGTCAGCGGAGCCCAGAAGGGCGACGTCAACGGCGACGGCAAGCTCAAGCTCTCCGTCTACGCCAGCGACGATCCGTACGGCCACGGCTTCTCGGACGCGATCAAGAGCGACGCCCTGAGGATGCACCCGGGCGCGATCATCGAGCAGGTCTACCACGACGTGAAGGCGAATCCCGCCGAGTACGACTGGGCGTCCGACGTGGCCAAGGTCACCGACAAGAAGAGCCACGGCAAGCCCGACGCCTTGCCCGACGCGGTGGTGGAGATCACCTTCCCCAAGTTCTCGGTGGGGTTCACCAAGGCCTACCTGGCCAGCGGCACGAAGGTCCGGCTGGTGCACACGCACAACTTCCGCGCGGCGCGCGTGATCGAGACCCTCAAGGCCGCCGTCGAGGGACAGGAAGGCACCTCGCAGGCGGGCGACGCGGCCGCGTACGACGCCGCGATGACCGTGATGCTGGCGGCGCTGCAGGCCGCCGAGCGCAGGCACCTGTCGGATCCAGCCCTGGTGAGCGGGTCGGAGATCCGCGACGCGATGCGCTCCATCAACGACCCGAAGGGCGAGCGGATCAACGCGGGGAGCTCCGGCATGGCGCGGGCGCTGGAGCTGATCGCCGCCGGCAAGCCGATGGACTACCAAGGCGCTTCCGGCCCCTGCAACTACGACGAGCACGGCGACATCGTGACCCAGCTGGCGCGCTTCACCGTGCAGAACGGGAAATTCGTCGACGTCGAAAAGTTCGATTGCCTGAAGGATCCCTCCTGCCCGCAGGTCCACGAGCGCGCCGAGAGACGCTGACTCGAGCGCTGGACCGTCTCGAGACGCCCGTCCGCGATTCGCGGGCGGGCGTTCTCTTTTTTTTGAGGAACGCCGTCAGGGCTCCGTTCCGCCGGTGGCGAGCTGAGGCGGGCGGGCCGCGCGGAAGAGGAGAGGATCCGCGGGGCCCTGGGGAAGGTCGAGCTGGTAATGGAGATGCGGCCCGGTAGAGAGCCCGCTGTTTCCGGAGAGGGCGATCACCTGCCCCTTCTTCACGGCGTCTCCCGGCGCGACCCGGAGCGAGTCGTTGTGACAGTAGACGGTGGAGACGCCGCTCCCGTGGTCGAGCAGCACCAGCCGGCCGCTCACGCGATCGTCGCTGGCGCGGCGCACGATGCCATCCGCCGCCGCGCGCACCGGAGTGCCGATCGGGACGCCCAGGTCGATCCCCGAGTGGAAGCGGCGCGCGCCCAGCAGCGGATGCGCGCGCAGGCCGAAAGAAGAGGTGACCTGCGCCGAGTCGGGCAGCGGCCAGGCGAGCGCGTACGCGGTCCCCAGCGTCAGCGCGGTCGCGGCCAGGGCGATCCGGTCCGCGTAGCGCGGCGGCAGCTGGCGGGCCAGCTCCTCCAGCCCGGAGCCGGAGGCGCGCTCGCGGGCGAAGCGCGCCGCTTCCTCCCCGCAGAAGAGGGCGAGCACGGCGGCCTCGCGCGATCCTTGCCGCTCCGCTTCTCGCCCGATCCAATCGCCCAGCGCATCGGCGGAACTGGACTTGAGCCCTGCCCGAGCGAGCACTTGCGCGCGGTCCGGCGGCGAGATCCTCTCCAGGGCCGACTGCGCACCCAGACCCAACGCCGCGCCGGGCGAGAGCGCGGCCCGAGGAGGCAGCGGCTCGGCGAGCTGGAGCGCGCCCGCCCCGTAATAGGAGAGAAGCGCGGGGGTCGCGCCGCGGGATCCGGATAGGCGGGCAACCGCGGTGCGGAGGAGGGCCCCCGGCGGAGTGTGGTACCAGGCCGCCCACAGGCACAGGGCCGCGAGGAGTACGTCGGCGAGGCTGCGCGCGCGCCGCATCACCGCAGGAAGAAGAGCAGCGGCGCGGCGCGGAGAGCGGCGATCGCCAGCGGAAGGAGCAGCAGCGCGCCGGGGAGGCCCACGGTGAACGCACGCGCCCGCGCGGCCGGGATGCGGTCGGAGCGCGCGTCCGCCCGGACCAGAGCGTGCACAACCCCCCTCCAGGCGATGAACGCGACCAGTCCGAGCACGGCGGCCAGCGCGCATCCGCTGGCGAGGGCGTCCGCCGCCGAGCCGAGCGCGCCGCGCAGGCCGAAGTGAAGGGTGCCCTCCAGGAGGCGGCCGACCGCGCACGATCCGGCCAGGGCGACCGCCGCGGTCGCGAGCGGATGGACGGCGCGCAAGGTGGTCGGCCGGGCCCAGGCCTTGGCCGCGAGCTCGCGGAACCTCTTCACCTCGTCGGCTCGCTCGTCGTAGCCGAGCATGGGCAGGGCGAGGAGCGCGTCGGCGGCGAGCTCCCAGAGCAGCGCGACACCCCGGGCGAAGAAGATGCGCTGCGAGGGTCCCACCAGGTCGACCAGGGGAGCGGTGAGCGCCCAGCGCGCGACCACCGAATCGAAGGCGGCGTCTGCGGCGTCGACCATCCGCAGGATCAGGCCGCCGACCACGTCGGCAGCCGTGTGCACTCCCACCGCAACCAGCGCACAGAGGGCGACTGGCACGAAGAACCAGCGCAAGCGATCGGCGAGCCGCGCGGCGGTGTCGAGCGCGCCCGCGGGCGGTGCGGCCTGGGGCAGGGGCATCGGCCCGGATCCTCGCCGCGCGAGCGACGCCCGCGCAAGAGTTCAGTCCGGACCCGGGGTAGGTGGCGCGGCGACATGGTTCACCGCAGCACGTTCAGGCGGTCTTGCGCGCTATCAGCCTGCGCAAGTTGCGGTTCGCGCGGCGTTCCTCCACGCGGAAACCGGCGCGGCGCACGGCGGCCTCGGTGTCGCGGTTGGGATGGCAGCCGCCGGTGATCCGCGTCCAGGCGGGCTGGATGAAGTCCTGCCAGCGCGCCTCCCAGCGGCGCTCCGAGCGGACGTGCTCGAGCAGGCGCAGCGCTCCCGGGTCCTTCAGCACGCGGCGGACTTCCGCCAGTGCCGCGCCGGGGTCCGGGACGCTGCAGAGGACGAGGCTGATCGCGACCGTGTCGAAGCTTCGCGGGCGGAACGGCAGCGACTCCGCCTTCGCGCACACGAGCGGGACGCCCGGCGCGCGGCGTCGGGCGCGCCGCAGCGAGCCCAGTGCCGGGTCGATCCCGACCAGGCGGGCAGTCCAGGGGTACCTCGGCAGGTTCCGGCCGGTTCCGCACCCGAGCTCCATGGTGAGGCCGCTGGCGCCGGCGGTCAGCCAGGCGCGCAGCTTCCACAGCCCGATGCGGTCGGTCACCGCCATCATGGCGTCGTAGACCAGGGGAATCTGCTCGACCCCTCGCATTACAGAGGGATGTTGCCGTGCTTGCGGCGCGGGACGTCGGCCCGCTTGGTGCGCAGCATGGAAAGCGCGCGGCACAGCCGTGGACGGGTGTCCTCCGGGACGATCACCTCGTCCACGTACCCCAGCTCGGCGGCCTTGTACGGGTTGGCGAACGTGTCGCGGTAGCTCTGCGCCAGCTCGTCCCGCGTCTTCGCGCCCTTCTCCAGCTCGCGGCGGAAGACGATGTTCACCGCGCCCTCCGGGCCCATCACCGCGATCTCGGCCGTCGGCCAGGCGAGGTTCGCGTCGGCGCGGATGTGCTTGGACGACATCACGTCGTAGGCGCCGCCGTACGCCTTGCGCGTGATCACCGTCAGCTTGGGGACCGTCGCCTCGGCGAAGGCGTAGAGCAGCTTCGCCCCGTGGGTGATGATCCCGCCCCACTCCTGCCCGGTCCCCGGCAAGAAGCCGGGCACGTCCACGAAAGTGACCAGCGGGATGTTGAACGCGTCGCAGGTGCGCACGAAGCGCGCCGCCTTGCGCGAGGCGTCGATGTCGAGCACGCCGGCCAGCACCGCCGGCTGGTTGGCGACGATCCCCACCGACTGGCCGGAGAGCCGCGCGAAGCCGGTCACGATGTTGCGCGCGTAGTACTCCGCCACCTCGAAGAAGTGGCGGTCGTCGACCACCGCGCGGACCACTTCCTTGACGTCGTACGGTTTGTTGGGGTTTTCCGGGACGATGGTCTTCAAGGCCTCGTCGCGGCGGTCCGGCGGGTCCTGGGTGGGCACGATCGGCGGGCCGTCGAGGTTGTTGGACGGCAAGTAGGAGAGCAGCTCGCGCAGGATGCGGATCGCCCCCGCCTCGTCCTCGGCGGCGAAGTGCGCCACGCCGCTCTTCGCGTTGTGCGCCTGCGCGCCCCCCAGCTCTTCCTTGGTGACCTCCTCGTGCGTCACCGTCTTGATCACGTCCGGGCCGGTGATGAACATGTAGCTCGTACCCTTGGTCATCACGATGAAGTCGGTCATGGCGGGCGAGTAGACCGCGCCGCCGGCACAGGGGCCGAGGATCGCCGAGAGCTGCGGGACCACGCCCGAGGCGGAGACGTTGCGGTAGAAGATCTCCGCGTAGCCGGCGAGCGACACCACGCCTTCCTGGATGCGCGCCCCGCCGGAATCGTTGAGGCCGACGACCGGGCAACCGGTGGCGACCGCCAGGTCCATCACCTTGCAGATCTTCTCGGCGTAGGAGCCGGACAGCGAGCCGCCGAACACGGTGAAGTCCTGGGCGAAGACGAATACCTGCCGGCCTTCCACCGCGCCGTAGCCGGTGACCACCCCGTCGCCCAGGATCTTCTTGTTCTGCATCCCGAAGTCGTCGCAGCGGTGGACCTTGAACTTGTCGAGCTCGACGAAGCTGCCGGGGTCGAGCAAGAGCTCGATGCGCTCGCGGGCGGTGAGCTTCCCTTCCTCGTGCTGTTTCTGGATCCGCTCCTCGCCGCCGCCCAGCTCGGCCTGGGCATCCAGCGCGGCGAGCTTCTCGCGCGGCGCCAGCGTGGAGAGCCGCTCGCTCCGCTTCGCGGAAGAGATCCCGCCGGGCGGCTCGGCTTGCGGCGGACCCTTCGCGTTGTCGTCGGACATTCGGGCGCGCACCCTACTGAAGTTCTAACGCAGGGGCCAGCGCAGCTCGACCTCCGCGCCGGCGGGGTGCGGCTGCCCCGTGGCGACGACCGGGCCCGACCCCCGCAAGAACCCGCCCACCGTCAGCCGGACTGCGTACAAGGCGGCGGCGAGGCCGCCGCGAAGGGCGTCGAGCGGGGTGAGCTTCTGCAGCACGGCGTCGGCGGCGCTCAAGTCCAGCTGCGCCTCGAGCGCGGCCGTGGCGCCCGGGGCATTCGGGTCCGCCGGAGCGCTCGCGGGGCAAGGCGTGCCGAACCAGGCGGCCGACGCGTCGGCCCGGACGCAGAGCGGCCTGGGCCCCTCCGCGTCCGCAGCGCCCTGGGCCCCGGGAGGCGCGGTGACCGCTTGCAAGCGGACGGCCCAGAGGGCTTCGCGCTCGTCCGAGGGAAGCCGCGGGTCGGCGCCGTCGCTGCGCACCACGACGCGCTCGGCGGCTCCGGCAGCGGCTTGCGCGAGACGCTCGGGGCCCTCGCGCGAGGGCGGCGCGAGCAGGGCACCCAGGTACGCGCGGGCGGCCAGACCCAGGACGTCGCGGCCAGAGGGTCCGAGACCGGCGCGCAGGCAGAGGAGCGATGCCCCTGCGCAAGCCGCGGGCCCCGGCGCAGACCCGGCGAGAAGCTGCCCCGGAGAGAGGAGGAGCCCGCGCGCGACCAGCCCGCGCGAGGAACCCTCGAGCGAAAGCACGGCGGCCCGGAGCGGATCGGTGCCCCGCACAAGCAGGGCCGCGGGCCCCGTCAGGCGGGCGAGGACGGACGAGAGAGCGCGGTCCGTCGAGATCGCCGGAGTCGCCCGGCCGGCCACCTGGGCGAGCGTCGTCACCAGGGCGATCGCGTGCGGCCCGGACGCGGTCAACAGCCGCGTCGTCCCCGCGACCAACGCCACCGCTCCTGCGCGAATCCTCTTGCCTTCTCCGGCCGCCAGGGCGCTTCGCAAACCCCTGGCGTGTGCCGGATGCGGAGGCCCCGCTTCGGCCAGCCAGGAATGCAGCGCCGACCGCGCGGCCTTGGCGTCGCGGACGGGTGCGCTGAGGCCGAAGGATCCGCCTTCGAGCACGATCGCCCGGGCGCCGGACGGAGCGAGCCCCCAGGTGAGCGGCTGGTCCAGGAGGTCCGGTCCGACCAGCGCCGAGAGGCGGGGACCGGCCGCCAGAGCCGGGGCGCGCTGCGTGACGCCGTCGAAGAAGGCCCGCAGCCCGTCCGCGGCGCGCGAGCCCTCGAGCAGCACGGCCGCCTCCGCGTTCGCCGGGACCAGGGCAGCCGCCGACTTCGCGCCCGGGCCGGCGAGGGCCGCCGCGCAGAGCAGGGCAAGAGCGATCACGCTGGGCCCGTGCGCCTTGTCACGCCGGCAGCTGCGTCCCGGCCGCCTTGGCCGCGTCGGCGAGCGCCTCCGCCTTTTCGCGCGCCCTCCGGGCCATCGCCCGGCGCATGTAGCCGTAGCCGAGCACCAGCGCGGCGAACAGCGGAGAGAGCGCGGCGCCGACCGTCCAGCCGGCATGCTCGGCGAGGAAGCCCCACACGGCGGCGGCCGCGGGGCTGAAGAAGTCGCCGTACCAGACCAGCGCCCAGACCGCGCCGCACAGCGCGAAGGCCAGCACGTTCGCGACCAGGAAGAACATGACGCCCCGCTTGCGCGGGACGGGCAGGACGTACTGCTTCTCGGCCACGGCTTCCTCCGGGGGCGCGAGGCTAAGGCGCCCGCGCCCCCGGAGGCAAGCCCGGAGATCACTGGTCGCAGTCCTCCGGCGACACCGTGGCCCGGACAGAGGCGGCGATCGCTGCGGTCGCGGGCGCGAACTGCTGCACGTCCGAGAAGCCCAGTTTCTGCTTCACGCTGTGATTGGGCGTCATGGTGACGCCGTTCGCGTCCAGCCGGTACGTGTCGAAGTACTGGCCCTGCGGCATCAGCTGGATGCCGTTCGCGGCGAGGAATGCCTGCAGGTTGGCGTCGCGGAACGGGAACGGCATCCCCGGCTCGAAGGCGTTGAACAGACCGTCCCAGTGGTTCGGGATGTAAACCTTGGGGTGGATGACCGGCACCACCAGGCTGGCGACGGGCAATCCGCCCGTGCCGATCCAGACGTCGACGTTCTTCAGGCCCGCGTCGTCCATCGCCGCCTGCAGGTTGAACAGCGGCGAGCCGAAGTTCACGCCACCGACGATGATGTCCTTGTCGAGGTCGAACGCGCTCGCCGAGTTGTTGACGAAGAAGCTGATCGGACCGCCCGGGTTGTCCACCGTGAAGAGGAAGGCCCGGCCGCCGCCGCCGTTCGGGAAGTCCTCGCCCACGCCGGCACGGAACCCGCCGTTCTGGGGCACGGGCGGGCCGCTCAGCTCGCGCGCGAAGTGCTGGAGGGGGTTCGACGCGTTGCCGCTGTGGTTGAAGCGGACCACCCGCAGCGTCACCCCGTTGCCGAGCAGCAGGCGGTCGCGGGGCTGTCCGGCCTTCCAGCTCCCGCTGACGATCCTGCACTGCGAGGCAGGGATGCCTTGGGCCATCGCCTGGAAGCAGGTCGAGATCCCGCCGATGATGGGAGCCCCGGTGACGGCGGCCCAGGTCGCGGTGTCGTAGGTGTGGTCGAAGTGGCTATGCCCGGCGAGGACGAAGTCCAGTTGGCCGTCGGCGGCGAGCGCGTCATGCACGCGAAGGACCGCGGGCACGTTCACCGGGAAGGGCGCGCTGGTGAAGGCGAACTGATCGGCGGGAAACCCGGGTGCGGGTACGAAGAGCCGCTGCGGTACGCGCGTGATGTACCCGTCCATCACGATGCGGAGGTTGTCGAACTTGAAGTACCAGTTGGCGATCGACATCCAGGTCAGCTCCACCTGGTGCGGCGCGGCGCGGGCGGGCAACGCGCCGGCGAAGAGTGCCACGACGAGCAGGACGCGCAGTCGTTTCATGGGGTCTTCTCCGTGGGTGGGGCCGTACGGACGTACGGGCGGCGGATCCCGCCATCGCGTCGGATCGCCGATCAAGTCCGGCTCGCGTCGGAGGAGCGGCCAGGCGGCGCGTTCGCGTTGGATTCTGGATTTTTGCGAGGCGTCGCCGGCCGATCAGTGGCGGACCACGACGGCGCCGCACAGCTTGTCGTGGAGGGTCTGCCCGCGCAGGTCGACCAGCGCCAGGGCGAAACCTGCGAGGCCCAGCGCGGCCGAGGGGACCGCGAGGAGTGCCCGGGCGAGAGACTCGCCGATGGTGAGGGTCCCGCCCCGGCGCGATTCGATGCGCAGGCCGGCCAGGGCGAGGCCCGGCGTGCGTCCGCCCAGCGCGGTGAACAGCCACGAGTAAGCGATCGCGATCAAGGCGCAGAGGGCGATCCAGAGCGCTGGCAGCCGAGGTCCGCGGAGAAGCAGATCCAGCTCGTCGCCGGCGGGGCCGCTGGCGCGGTGGAGGACGAGGATGGCGATGGCGAGATGGAGCGAGGCGCAGGCGAGGACGGCGGCGAGATCGACGGACCAGGCGAGGAGTTGGGCGGAGGCCGAGGGGCGGACCGGGGACGAGGGAGAGATCGAGGGAAAGGGGGAGGTCGAGGTCGAGGTCGGGGTAGAGGGAGAGGGGGAGGTCGAGGTCGAGGTCTGGGTAGAGGGAGAGGGGGAGGTCGAGGTCGAGGTCGGGGTAGAGGGAGAGGGAGAGGTCGAGGGGGAGGTCGAGGTCGAGGGAGAGGGAGAGGGAGAGGGTTCGTCGCCAGGTACCGGCGTCCAGATCGGTCGGACCGCGGGGACCGCGAAGCGGTCGGTCGGCGCTGTCTCGGGCAGATCCGGTGCGGCGTCTTGCCAGGCGATGCCGGCTTGGCTGCCGGCGGGCTGGCCGGCGAGCTGCACTGCTGGAGGCGGGGGATCGGAATCGATCGAGAAGGCCGGGCCGGGCTCGCGCGGGTTGAGCGCGAAGCAGCGCAGGCAGCGGTCGGCGAGCGGCGGCAGGGGGTGCGAGCAGCGCTGGCAGAGCATGTGGCGAAACCTACGGTGGACGCGGGTCGGGTCAACAATTCTGCCGTCTTGTGGCAGCCGTCCCGAAGCGTTATTCACCCGCGCGCGCCACGGAGGCGTAACGAATGGCCACCCGCATGGAGAAGGACACCTTCGGCACGATCGAGGTCCCGGCCGACCGGCTGTGGGGCGCCCAGACGCAGCGGTCGCTGACCAACTTCAAGATCGGCACCGAGAAGATGCCGGCGCCGCTGATCAAGGCGCTGGCCCAGGTGAAGCGGGCAGCGGCGCAAGTGAACCTCGAGCTGAATGCGCTGGACCCGAAGAGGGCGAAGGCGATCATCGAGGCCGCCGACGAGGTCATCGCCGGCAAGCACGACGGCGAATTCCCTCTGGCCGTGTGGCAGACCGGCAGCGGGACGCAGACCAACATGAACATGAACGAAGTGCTCGCCAACCGGGCCAGCGAGATCCTGGGCGGTCCGCGCGGCGAGGGGCGCCTCGTCCATCCCAACGACGACGTGAACAAGGGCCAGTCGTCGAACGACGTCTTCCCCACCGCCATGCACGTGGCGGCGGTGCCCGCCATCGTCGATCAGCTGATTCCCTCCGTCCGCCTGCTGCGCGACACGCTCGCCCGCAAGGGCGAGCAGTTCCGCGACGTGGTCAAGATCGGCCGCACCCACTTGCAGGACGCCACCCCGCTCACGCTGGGCCAGGAGATCTCCGGCTGGGTGACGCAGCTCGACCACGGGATCCGCCACGTCGAGAGCGCCCTCCCTCACCTGCGGGAGCTGGCGCTGGGCGGAACCGCCGTCGGCACCGGGCTCAACACGCACCCGGAGTTCGGGGACCGCGTGGCCAAGGAGCTGTCGAGGCTCACCGGGCACCCGTTCACCAGCGCGCCCAACAAGTTCGAGGCGCTCGCCTCGCACGACGCGCTGGTGTTCGGGCACGGAGGCCTCAAGACGCTGGCCGCCTCGCTGATGAAGATCGCCAACGACGTCCGCTGGCTCGCGTCGGGTCCGCGCTGCGGCATCGGCGAGCTGCGCATCCCGGAGAACGAGCCGGGCAGCTCGATCATGCCCGGCAAGGTGAACCCCACCCAGAGCGAGGCCCTCACGATGGTCTGCTGCCAGGTGTTCGGCAACGACGTGGCGGTCAACTTCGGCGGTGCGTCGGGGAACTTCGAGCTGAACGTGTTCAAGCCGCTGGTGATCAACGCCTTCCTGCAGTCGGCGCGCCTTCTCGCCGACGCGTCCCGCAGCTTCAACGACAACTGCGCCGCGGGCATCGAACCGGATCGCGCGCGCATCGAAAAGCTCTTGCGCGAATCGCTGATGCTGGTCACCGCGCTGAACCCGCACATCGGCTACGACAAGGCGGCGCAGATCGCCAAGAAGGCGCACAAGGAAGGGACCACCCTGCGCGAGGCGGCGGTCAAGCTGGGGTTCGTCACCGGCGAGCAGTTCGATCAGTGGGTGCGGCCCGAGGACATGACCGGTCCGAAAGCGAAGTGACCCTCAAGGTCACCACCTGGAACGTGAACGGAATCCGCGCCCGGGCGGGCGAAGTGCTCGAGTGGGTCCGCCGCGAGGAGCCCGACGTCCTGTGCCTTCAAGAAATCAAGGCGGCGCCCGACAAGGTCCCGACGGAGATCTGCTCGCTGGCCGGCTACTGGTGCTACTGGCACGGGCACAAAGGGTACTCGGGCGTCGGGCTGCACCTGCGGCGCGACGCCTTTCCCGAGAAGCCCGGGTTCGAGCACCCGGACTTCGATCACGAGACCCGCATCGTCACCGCCCGCGCCGGACCGCTGCTCTTCGCCTCCACGTACGTCCCCAACGGTGGCAAGGACTACCCCGCCAAGGTCCGCTTCCTGGAGGCGATGGATCGCTGGGCGGCTGCGGAGCGCGCGGCCGGGAGCAGGCTGGTCCTGTGCGGCGATCTCAACGTCGCCCGCGAGCCGCGCGACGTGCATCCCAAGCTGCGCAACCCGGAGCAGGTCGGGCAGACGCCCGCCGAGCAGGCCATGCTGGAGAAGATCATCCGGCACGGGCTCACCGATCTGTCCCGCAAGTTCCATCCCGACGACGACCGGCTCTTCACCTGGTGGGCGCCCTGGCGCCAGATGCGCGAGCGCGACATCGGGTGGCGCCTGGACTACGTGCTGGCCGGCGAGGCGTTGGCGGAAAAGGCCGTCTCCTGCGAACGGGTGCGCGAGTTCGGGACCAGCGACCACGCGCCGGTCACCGCCGTCTTCGACGTGCCGATCGAGCGCGCGCCGGTTCCGGACGAGCCGCCGCCCGTTCCTTCCGGCCAGCTGCCCTTGCTTTGATCACGGGTTGAGCAGCTGCACCGACCAGGGCGCGCCCGGCTTCTCCCGGGTGTACAGCTCGCGCTCGTGCAGTCGGTTCGGACGGCTTCTCCAGAACTCGATCGACAGGGGCCTCACGCGCAGGCCGGACCAGTGCGGGGGCCGGGGGACCGGCATCCCCTCGAATTTCTCCGTCGCCTCGGCCAGCTTCGCTTCCAACTCGCCGCGCGAGGCGAGCGGGCGGCTCTGGGCGGACGCCCAGGCGCCCAGCTGGCTGCCGCGCGCCCGGGTGGCGAAGTACGCGTCGGCCTCCTCGTCGCTGACGCGCTCCGCGCGCCCCTCGAAACGGACCTGCGACTCGAGCGGGCCCCACCAGAAGACCAGCGCTACGTCCGGCCGCGCCAGCGCCTCGCGGCCCTTGCGCGAATCCAGGTTGGTATAGAAGACGAGCCCATCCTCGTCCGCGTCCTTGAGCAGCACCAGGCGCGCCGAGGGCCGCCCACTGGCGTCCACCGTGGCGAGCGTCATCGCGGTCGGCTCGACGATCTGCTTGTTCGCCCTGGCCTTTTCGAGCAAGGCGAGGAACCGCTGCAGGGGATCGTCCGGCGCGGGACGGCGGATGTCCATGGCGGCGGATGTGTATCCCACGTGCTATGCAGCCGCCATGGATCGCTGGCTCGCGCGACTGGAGCGCCGGTTCGGCCGGTACGCGCCTTCGAACCTGACCTTCTGGATCGTCGCCCTGCAGGGCTTCACCTTCGCCCTCCTGTTCGTGAAGCCCGACTCGCTCCAACTGCTGATCCTCGATCCTTCGGCGGTGGCTCGGGGCGAGGTGTGGAGGCTCGTCACCTTCCTGTTCCTGCCTTGGGGAGCGGTGAACGGGCCGTGGGCGATCTTCACCATCTTCGCGCTGCTGTTCCTGTATACGATCGGCACTTCGTTGGAAGCGGAGTGGGGCTCGTTCCGCTTCGACCTCTACTACTTGATCGGCGCTCTCGGGACGATCGCCAGCTCGCTCTTGATCGGCCCGGTCTCCAACGCCTACTTGAACCTTTCGCTACTCCTCGCTTTCGCCACCATCTTCCCCGAGTACGAGATCCTGCTGCTCATCCTGCCCCTCAAGGTGAAGTGGCTCGGCCTCCTGTCGGGCGCGCTGCTCGCCTGGTCGTTCGTGACCGGTCCGGCGCGGATCAAGGCAGGCATCGTGGCGGCCATGCTGAATTACCTGCTCTTCTTCGGGCGCCCGCTGTTCGAACGATTGCGCGGACGCGCTGCCCAGGGAGCGCGCAAGCGGCGCCTGGCCGGATTCACGCCCGCTCCGCCTCGCAAGCCCCGCGTCTGCGCGAAGTGCGGGCGCAGCGAGAAGGACGACCCCAGCCTCGAGTTCCGCGTCTGCGACTGCCAGGAGAAGTGCCACGGCCGCCTGACCGACTACTGCCTGGAGCACGCCCGAGCTCACTGAGCCCAGCGCTCGCGTACGTTTGACCGCTCTGCCGGCGACCCCACGCGCGAGACGTGACGCAGCGCGTCCCGTCCCGGGACGGGAC
>WNFF01003928.1_pt1 | contig 22215 bp, 13 predicted proteins | sample 5400441 | NCBI WGS metagenome assembly WNFF01 (sample SAMN13153345, study PRJNA577476) | soil metagenome | isolation source: 120 cm saprolite under Douglas fir tree site 2 hole 3 replicate 1 | place: USA:California | collected 2015-04-18
AGATTCCCCGACGAACCGAATGACAGCTTCACTATCATGCCAGTTTGTTTCTGATAATTCGCCGCGACTTCGGAAAGAGGCGCATTCAAGTCGGCTGCTGCGGCTACTGTGATCGCTTGGCCCCAACCCGGAATGCTCAATAGGGCGAGCAGCGCGATTTTTGTGACCCATCTCATGATCTGTTCTAACCTCCTGACTTCCGCCGTTCACGAATCACGTTTTGATGATCATCACTTCCGTGGCCTTGATGAGCGCAGCCGCCGTCTGTCCTTTCTTGAGGCCCATTTCGCGCACCGCATCGGCGGTAATGAGCGACGTGATATGTTGTCCACCAATGGAGAGGACGACTTGGCCGACCAAGCCGCTGGTGCGAACGTCCACAATGCGGCCGACAAGTTGGTTACGGCCGCTGATGCGGCGGAAACTCGTCCGCAGTTCCGGACCAGACTTCTTCTGTGCGCGGTGGAGCAAGCGGTCAATCTCGCTTTGCGGGATACGGTGATGTCCCCCCGGCGTTTTGATCGTGCGCAGCTTTTGCTTGTATACCCACTGCTTCAGAGCCGGATAACTGACACCCAGTAGATGAGCCGCGTCACGGGGTGTAAATAGGATTTCAGCCATGTTGACGTTTTTACCCGTTACAATTCGATATGTCAATACGGCTTAATATGATTTTCGCAATCTGTCTTTCCGGCGCCACAGCTCGCGCCGTGTAAAGTTTTGTAAAAAGTTGGCTTGCAACAAAACCAAGACTATATTTTTTGTGTAGGGTTTGAATGATAGGCATCGAATTAAATAGCTAGTTAAATCGAGGGTCGCAAGTGTTACTCCTAAAACGTCACTGGTTAATCGCATTGGGAATCATCGTAGCTGCGGCTTTGTTCGCTGCCTTCGAATTTAAGGGCAACGACAAGCCGCAATACTTCACGGTGAAAGCCGATCGTGGTGATATTCACAACGTCGTGGAAGCCACGGGCACAATTAATGCCGTCACCACCGTGCAAGTCGGTTCTCAGGTTTCAGGCACAATTTCACACCTCTACGTGGACTTCAACTCGCGGGTTAAGAAGGGCCAGGTCATCGCACAGATTGATCCTCCGCTATTCGAAGGCGCGCTGCTGCAGGCCAAGGCGGATTTGGCAAATGCCCAGGCAAATCTCCAGGCGGCGCAGGCTAATGTCCAGAAAGACCGCGCGGCAGTTGTGCAGACCAAGGCCGATTACGAACGCACTTCAGGACTGGCTAAAGAAGGTGTCATGAGCCAGCAGCAACTCGATCTTGCCAAAGCAAACGCGGATACTGCGGACGCGGCACTGGGCGCGTCCCAAGCGCAGGTCACGCAAGCCGCGGCGCAGGCAAAGCAAAAGCAGGCAGCGGTCACCGTCGCCGAAACCAATTTGAATTACACCACCATTCACGCTCCGATCGATGGCACTGTCATTGCGCGTAACGTTGATGTCGGGCAAACCGTGGCGGCTTCGCTTCAAGCGCCGACTCTCTTTACTATTGCGCAAGATCTCACCAAGATGCAGGTTTACGCGAGCACCGACGAATCTGACGTCGGCATGATACGCACCGGGCAGATCGTCAGCTTTAAAGTAGATGCCTTTCCCAAGGACACTTTCAGCGGACGCGTTTCGCAGATACGTATGAACGCAACCACCGTCCAGAATGTCGTCACCTACAACACGGTGATCGATTTCGATAATCCGGAGACGAAGCTTTTCCCTGGAATGACCGCTTACATCACAATACCGGTCGCGACGGCGAAGAATGTACTACGGGTTCCAAACGGAGCGCTGCGCTATAAACCTGACATGAAAGCTGAAGACATTCGTGCGCTTTATCAAAAGTACGGCCTGATCTCAGTTGAGAACACGCAGGCCAGCGGCGAACAGCTCAGTGGCACCGGTGCTTCAGGCAAACAATTCCGCGCACGTGCGGAAGGCAGCCAAGGCGGAGGCGGGGACGCGTCCGCCAATGCTAAGACTGGTCGCCCCGGGACGGGTGCAGGTCAGACGCGTACACCGCGGCTCGATGTTGCCGTTGTTTGGAAATTGCGTCCTGATAAAACACTTGAACCAGTTCGCGTCCGCACTGGCATCACCGACCATACCGTTACAGAGGTAGCGCAGATCCTGAATGGTGGCTTGCAAGAGGGCGACCAGCTTGTGACTGGCGCAGTAGCTACGGCATCGACGGCGCGACCCCCTGGAATGGGCGGTGCACAGCCGCGTGGAAGGTAAGCATGGCCACGATCTCACAACCCGCTGTAGGAGCAATCCAGAGCACGGTTCATCCCGACCTCATCCAGGTTGAGGATGTCCATAAGTATTACGATCTGGGCGAAACTCGCGTGCATGCATTGCGTGGCGTCAGCGCGCAGATCGAGCGTGGCGAGTTCGTGGCGATCATGGGGTCGAGCGGCAGCGGCAAGTCCACCTTCATGAACATCCTGGGCTGCCTAGATAAGGCAAGTGCCGGGCGATATGTGCTTGAAGGCATCGCAGTTTCGGAACTTAGCAAGAAAGAGTTAGCCAGCATACGGAACCGCAAGCTCGGCTTCGTATTTCAGGGGTTTAACCTGCTGTCCCGGACCACGGCCGTGGAGAATGTGGAGCTGCCCACGTTGTACGCGCAGGTAACGAAAGACGAAGGACAGAAGCGCGCGCGAGCAGCTCTTCAACTGGTCGGCTTGGGCGACCGCATGCTGCACTATCCTTCTCAACTCTCTGGGGGACAGCAGCAGCGGGTAGCGATCGCGCGAGCGCTGGTGAATCGTCCTTCGATTTTGCTGGCGGACGAGCCCACCGGCAATCTGGACAGTCGTACCTCTGTCGAAATTCTGGAAGTATTTCAAAAATTGAATGACGATGGCTTGACCATCGTGTTGGTGACTCACGAGCCGGATATCGCGCAATTCGCTAAGCGCAGCATTCAGTTTGGCGACGGCAAAATCCGTCGCGACGAGCGAATCCAGAATCGGCCGTTAGCGTCGCAGGTCCTCCNNCTGGAAGACTGATGCAGAACGTTCGACGATTTCAGAGTTCGTGCCAGGCTTAAGATGGCACGTTGCATGGATTTTTTATGGACTTAATGCAGATAATTCGCATCGCCATGCGGGCTTTGGCGCGCAATAAGCTGCGTTCCAGCCTCACCATGTTGGGCATCATTATCGGTGTGGGCGCCGTGATTGCGATGGTCAGCGTGGGCCAGGGAGCGCAAAAACAGGCGGAGGACCAGATCGCTGCCATGGGTTCGAACATGCTCTTTGTTTCCGCTGGGACAGTCAACCGCGGCGGAACGCGGATGGGGTACGGCGCGACCAAGACGCTGTTATACGAAGATATGCAGGCCATCCTTCGCGAATGTCCGGCAGTGAAATCGGCCGCACCCGGCAGTCAGAGTTCGGCCCAGGTGGTTTTCGGAAACGACAATTGGGCAACCCAGATCAATGGCACGGAACCTCAGTATTTCGACATCCGCACCTGGCCGTTCGCCGAGGGGAGCTCTTTTAGCCAGGACGACGTGGCCATGGCGGCCAACGTCGCCGTCATCGGCGAAACCGTGCGCAAGAACCTGTTTGGCGCGACCGACCCCATCGGCCAGACGATTCGCATCACCAATCTGCCCTTTCGCGTGGTAGGCGTGCTGATGCCAAAGGGCACTTCGGCCGCCATGGGACAAGACCAGGATGATATTATCCTCGTCCCCATCACGACCTTACAAAAGAAGATCACCGGTCAGAATTGGCTGCGATGGATCATGGTGTCCGCTACTTCACGCGAAGCCAGCTACACGGCCCAACAACAGATCACCGCACTGCTGCGCGACCGCCATCGCATACGTTCGGGCCAGGATGACGATTTCTTTGTGCGTAACCTGGCTGATATGGCGGACCTGGCAGATCAACAGGCGAAGCTATTTACCATTCTGTTGGCGTCGATCGCAAGCATCTCGCTGCTGGTGGGCGGCATTGGTATCATGAATATTATGTTGGTATCCGTGACGGAACGTACCCGCGAAATTGGTATCCGCATGGCTATCGGCGCCACAGAAGGCGACGTGCAGCAGCAATTTCTCATCGAGGCGGTTGTACTCAGCTTGCTGGGCGGAGCCATCGGCATTTTTCTCGGCATGACAACTTCCTATCTAATCACTCAGACCCTGGGCTGGCCGGTTCTAGTCTCGCCAACCGCCATTGTCACCGCGGTTCTGTTTTCTATGGCCGTAGGCATCTTCTTCGGCTTCTATCCGGCGCGAAAGGCGGCAAGGCTCGACCCAATCGAAGCTTTGCGCTACGAGTAACCCCATTCTGCTCTGCCTCGGACCCCTCAGACCCAGGACCCATCTGGGACTTCGAGTTCGATTGAAGCCCAATACTCATTGACAGCCCGAGGGTGCACCGAGATACTGAACTCACCTCCCCAGGCCCTTCCGGATTCATGAATTATGACAATTCGCCAGTCGAGCTTCGCCTTGGCTCTTGGATTCTTATTCGTCGGTCACCTGGCGGTGGGACAAGCATCAAAGGTCACTTCAGACAGCGATCCCATCACGGAAAGAAATCGCGACCATCCCAAAGAGCGTGAAGAGTGGTTCATGCGCGGCCGCAGGGTTCCGGGGCAGTCGGCTGCGTCTCTGCGTTACAAGGCGCACCAACAGAAATTGCAAATGCGCACGCGTAATGCCTCGCGGCGTTCGTCTGCCAGCCCCGCGAGCACTATTAATTCTGCTTGGATGCCGCTGGGACCGGCGCCACTGGCATCCGATGCCGGGAACTCGCAGGATTACGGGTTCGTTTCGGGCCGGGCAACTTCAGTATTGATCGACCCGGCAGACTCCAGCGGGAACACTGTCTACCTAGGTGGAGCTTATGGCGGTGTCTGGCGATCGCAGGACGCGGCAAGCGGCAGTTTCGGCAATGCCTCCGGGGTGACTTGGACCGCATTAATTGACAATCAGCCAACCCTCGCGGTCGGAGCCATCGCAATACAACCCGGAAACGTTACCCCCTCTACAAGATTGAGTAATGTCGTCTTAGTGGGAACAGGTGAGGCAAACAGTTCGGTGGACTCTTACTATGGCCTGGGCATTCTGCGGTCCACCGACGCAGGCAACACCTGGAACTTGATCTCCACTTCCGATGGTGGATCACTGTCATTCAAAGGACTTGGCATCACTAAGCTGGCTTTCAGCACGGCTCAGAGCAACACCGTCGTAGCGTCGGCGGCCACAGCGTCTGCTGGCGTGTTCGACGGAGCGTTCACTTCCAGCACCGTGCGGGGCCTCTACACTTCTACCAATGCTGGTTTGACCTGGAGCCACCAGACGCCGCTCGACGGCGCGACTCCGATTGATCCAACTTCTGCAACCGCTGTCGTCTACAACCCCGCTGCCGGACAATTTTATGCGGCGCTGCGGTTCCATGGCTTCTATTCATCGCCAGACGGATTGCACTGGACGAGACTTTCCGGTCAACCGGGTGGAACTGTCTTGAGTACTGCGGCCTGCCCCTCCAACTCTACTTCCGCGTCGTCTTGCCCTATGTATCGTGGCGAAATCGCCGTCGTCCCGAATCGTAATGAGATGTATGTCTGGTACGTATCCATCAGCCCCGCCGGAGCCGAAGTTGACCGCGGCATTTGGAAGAGCACGGACGGTGGCGTTAACTGGACGCAGCTCAGCGAGAATGGAGTGACGAACTGCGGAGATGTCAACGGTTGCGGCGTAGAGCAGGGCGTTTACAACCTGGCACTGACAGCCGTTCCCAATGGTCCATCGGCGACAGATGTTTATGCCGGCGCTGTCAATCTCTTCAAGTGTACTTTGGTCGGCGGCACAACTTGTACCGAGGGAACGACTCAGGGCTGGTTGAACCTGACGCACGTATACGGATGCACGCCCACGGCCGCCCCCGCGCATGTTCATCCTGACCAACATGGGATTGCTTTCATGATCGCTTCTTCCGGCAAAGATGTCATGTATTTTGCCAATGACGGGGGGATCTATCGCGCTCTCGACGGCTTCACGGGACTGACGACGGGCTCCTGCTCGGGCAGCAATCAATTCGACAGTCTCAATCAGAACCTCGGTTCGATGACGCAATTCGTTTCTTTTTCAATTCATCCCACAGATGCGAACACCATTCTCGGCGGCACGCAGGATAATGGCTCTCCGGCAACTTCCCATGTGACCACGAGTCCGCAGTGGCAAAACGTCAATGCTGGGGATGGCGGTTACAACGCAATCACTCCCAGTTCGCCTCTTGATTGGTTCGTATCCAATCCTGATGTCCCACCAAGGGGTCTTGAAATTGACCATTGCTCCAGCGGCATAAACTGCAACACAATCAGCTTCGCTAACGGAGCGGTGGTCACGAGTTCGCAATTGGGCAGCGATGATGGCGGGTTCTACTTCCCTTACATCCTTGATCCACAGTCCGACCATGAACTCATCGTCGGCACTTGCCGTGTGTGGCGTGGCGGACCCAGCACCAGCCTCGGCAGTTACATCGCGCTTAGCAACAATTTCGAAGTCGGTTCCGGCATCTGTACCGGAGGTGAAGTCAACCAGGTTCGTACGCTTGCAGCAGGCGGACCAAGAGATTCGAACGGCTTCTCCAACGTAATCTATGCCGGGACGGATGGCCTTGGTCCGCTTAACACTCCCGGCCCAGGCGGTTCCGGTGGGCGTGTGTTCGTTACTACGAACGCCGCCGGCGCCAGCGCCAGCAAGACTGCGACATTCACTGAGGTCACCCTTAATATCAATCCCAATAACTATCCCATCTCGAGCATTGCCATCGATACATCTGATGGGACCGGTCAGACGGCTTACGTGGCCGTCATGGGATTTGGGACCCCGCACATCTGGCAGACCACGAATGCTGGCGCATCCTGGACTGACTTTACCGGCACAGGAACTGCCGCTTTACCCGATGCGCCGGCAAACTCAGTCCTCGTTGATTCGACCAACGGCACAATCTTTGTCGGCACCGACGTGGGCGTTTTCTCGAGCAGCACTGCCAGTCCGAACTGGACGGAGATCGGCCCCACTTCAGGTGCTTCCGGGTTTCTGCCCAATGTTCCGGTCACTGCGCTGCGCCTGTTCAGTTCTGGTGGGTCCAAGAGACTGCGTGTTTCAACTTACGGTCGCGGAATCTGGGAGAACGCGCTGGTGATCGGTCCTGACTATCAGATCACCGTCAACAACAGCCCACTGATTTTGTTTCCTGGGCAGACCAGGGATTTCGACGGCTTCGTCACACCGCTCAATGGTTATAGTAGTACCGTAGACTTGAGCTGCAGTGGCAGTCCCTTGCCGTCCACGTGCTCATCCACCAGCGTGACTCCGGGAAATCCAAATCCGCCGTTCGCGTTGACGGTGGGAAACAATTCCGTACAAGATTTTAATTTCAATATTGAAGGAGTCGGAACCGACCCGGCTACCATAAGCCACACCGCCCCTGTCACTCTCCGCGTCGTTGACTTCGCAGTGGGCGTCCCCCAGCCGGCAAGCGTAGACATAGTCCAGGGTGCTGCGTCGCAGCCAATTGCACTTCAGCTTAGCGGACTGGGGTCATTCACCGACTTCATCAACCTAAGCTGTAATGGTCTGCCGGCGGGCGCAAATTGCAACTTCGATCCTCCGAATCCTGTGGGCATGGTAACCTCCAGCGGATTCCCCGTGACCTTGACGGTCAACACCAGCGGCAGCACTCCGCTAGGAAGCAATAATGTCACGATTCAAGGCGATGTGTCGGGAGAGAATGGGCCGAAAACGCAGAACCTCGACGTCAGGGTCACTTCCGGCGGCTTTAACATGTCGATCACAAATTCAGCGCTCAGCGTTGTAGACGGACGAACAGCAACTTACAGCGGAACTCTGACGGCGCTAAACGGTTACAGCAACAGTGTAAACATCAACTGCATTGGCGACACCATCCCGTCCTCGTGCGCACCCGTCGCTGTGACTCCCATCGCCAGTGGACAGCCATTCTCCCTTAACGTCTCAAACAGCGCGGCGGCAAGTCTGTCGTTCAATCTTCAAGCGGTCGGTACTGACCCCGCGGGCTTCACTCAAACGTTGCCCGTTAGTTTGACGGTCGCGCAGGATTTTACTCTTACCGCTTCCGCCGTCAGCCAGACGGTGACAGCCGGTCAGACCGCGTCCTATAGCTTGACCCTGGCGCCTGCCGGCAATGCTTTCAATGGTTCGATTTCGTTTACTTGTTCGGGTCTGCCGCCACTCACGCAATGTTCGTTGCCAGCGCCGGTGACACCCGGAACCGGTCCTGCCGTTGCCAATCTGATGATCACAACGACGGCACCCATTGCGACTTTGCGCAGGCAAGGATTTCTCTACGCTGCCTGGCTGCCATTGCCGAGCTTGGCTCTTGTCTTCGCTGGCTTCTTGAGTGGTGACTCGCGTCGTAAGCGCGTCGCAATGTATGCAGCGATGGCCACCGTTTTGCTGCTGACGCTCCTTCAGCCAGCTTGTGGCGGGGGTGGCAGCGGGAGCAGTGGAACGCCACAGCCGCAGCCGGGGACACTAGCCGGCACTTATACAGTCACAGTGCACGCAAGCTCCGGCGCTCAAAGCCATACCCTGGCGCTCACACTCACCGTTCAGTGAGTTGCACGAGACGCTCGCCTGGCATGCTAGGTGATGCAAATTCAATTTGGAGTAATCGTGAGCTAAGAACTGGAGCGACGGGCGAGCAGTTTCCGTTCCATGGTACTGACCAAAGACTCAATTTCTGCCGGTTTGATTATGTAGTCGTCCACTTCATCATGAATGGCTTGAACAGCAGACTCAAAGGCCGGATACCCTGTAAGTAGGATGGTAACGCATTTCGGGTTAGCCTCACGTGCCGCATGGACAACCGTGAACCCATCATTTTCCTGGTCGATGTTCAAATCCGAAACAAGCAGATCGAATTTGTGAGTCTTTATTTCTGTTAATGCTTCGGCAACGCTGGCCGCGGAGCGCACCTCGAAACCGTGGGTTTGAAGGACCGGTGGCAGTGTCATACGAATATTAGGTTCATCATCCACAAACAAAAGGCTTCTGCCGATTTGTTTCGTTGCGGAAGTCTGAGGAGAAAATGATTTTGAAGACTTTCCCCGAATTTCGTTTTCGCGCTCTTCCAAAGCAGCATTAAGCTCATCAATGATCGCAAGAAGTTTTTGGGGATTCTTCTCCCCGGCAGCCTGCTGCGCCAGTTGCTTCCAATTTTTAGTTTTCTTGTCAGGGGTGGGCAAATCGTTATATTCCTGTCGGACCAGGTGACTAAGCTGCCTCGCTGCTGGGGTGGGATGGGTGGCCGCCGCTCCTAAATGTATTCCTAAGGGCATGCAAAGCGTACATGGCATCGTCCAAAGCGTGCTCTTCTTCGATATTATCTCCGCCGTTATGAAACAATTCTCGCGCTCGCTCCACCAGAGCCCTTTCAGCGTCTGCAATGCGCTGTGAAAATTTGCTTTCGTCAAGTTCGAAAAGAGCGGCTTTATAAAGATCTCTCCAAGCTGTGCTCTGCGGAGATTTGGAACTGCCAGTATTCATAATCCGTCTCCTCATTGACTTGCTGGTGAGAGGCGCGTCGCTGTGCTTTGCCTATCGGCAGCGCCCTAACCAAAATGTTGGGATTGCAAATTCTTGCACGTTCGTGCGATACGCGTATGTATGGCATCGGACATAACGGAAGAAAAATGGACTACGGGGGGACCGAGTGACGAGTCTCCCCGTGCTTGTGACCCACTGGCAAAGTCGAGTTTTAAGAATCGCCGATTCGATTCAACCATGTAAAATCGCGCCTCAATCCCGGTCCCGTGAGATGTGCACATGTGCTCCCTTGGCTCTGCCAGCCTTGTTTTCAAGGCCTGAATACGTATAAGAACCGCTGACACGACGATGAACCCGATGTATACTGCGGGTAATTCGCGGCTCGCCCGTGCCGCCTGTGAACGCGAGGATAACTCGCCGTCCAGGTCAGGTCCTCCGGCGACCGCTTCCCTCTTTTCCAGGCTGAGGTTAGGAGCATGCCAAAACCCGAACGAGGCTGGGCCGAAGATGACAAGCCCATTCCCACGACTCTCGGGCCGCCCGACGACGACCCCCTCCTGCGGCCACAAAGTGTTCTAGGCCTGCGCTATGAGATTCTTGAGCTCCTTGGTCGGGGAGGCATGGGAGCCGTCTACAAGGCTAAAGACCGCGAAGTAAATCAGATGGTGGCCCTTAAGGTGATCCGCCCGGATCTGGCCAACAATCCCGCCATTATCGATCGTTTTAAGCAGGAGCTGATACTAGCTCGTCAAGTCACCCATAGGAACGTTATCCGGATTTATGACCTCGCCGATGCCGATGGTGTGAAGTTCATCACGATGGAATACGTGGAAGGCGAGGATCTTCGTTCTCTGATCCAGGAGAAAAAGAAGTTAGCCCCGAGTGAGGCAGTGGAAATCATGCGACAGGTGTGCCTGGCGTTGGAGGCCGCACACGGAGTGGGAGTGATCCACCGCGATCTCAAGCCACAGAACATCATGCGCGATAAAGCGGGTCGGGTAGTCGTGATGGACTTCGGATTGGCTCGCACGCTGGAAGGCAGCGGCATGACACAAACCGGGGCGATGGTTGGGACCCTGGAATACATGTCCCCGGAGCAGGCACTGGGCAAGAACCTGGATCAGCGCTCGGACATATTCACGCTAGGGCTGATTTTCTACGAACTCCTCGTCGGCAAGATGCCGTTCTCGGCGGATAGCGCACTGGCCAGCCTGATCAAGCGCACGCAGGAACGCGCCGCGCCGATCTCTGACCAGGACAGTTCCATTCCTGCCGCCCTCAGCGGGATCGTTAGTAAGTGTCTCGAGCGGGATCCCGAACTACGCTATCAGAACGCAGCGGAAATGTTGGGAGATCTGGCTGCGTGGCACGGCAACGGTACTGTCTCTCGACTTTCGTTTCCGAGCGTGGGACGGGCGGAGGTCGCGCAGCCGCGCACAGCCTGGTTGCAGGCACTCTCCCGGTGGCAGTTGGCAGCAATTCTGGCTGTGTTCCTTTTAGGGATGAGCGGTTATTTGCTACGGCACAAAATTTTCCCGGTAACGGCCAAGCAAGTAGTGGCGACTCCTGATATCTCTCTAGCCATCTTGCCTTTCCGCAATGCTTCGGGCGACCCGTCACTCGATTGGCTCGGCACCAGCCTCGCCGAAATGCTCGGTACCGATGTTGGGCAATCGTGGCATTTGCGCACCGTCTCTTCTGATCGCCTGCACCAGGTGTTTAGCGACTTGCACATATCGCCGCAGGCTTCGCTCGACCCTACGACTCTTCGCCGTTTGGCTGAATTCAGCAGCGCCGACACTTTAGTCTGGGGCCAATATGCCAAATTTGGCGATCAGATCCGCATCGACGCCACGCTTCAGGATATTAAGCACGACCGCCGCGTGGCGCTGAAAATTGATGGCGCATCAGAGAAAGACATCCCTGGCATGGTCGACCGCTTGGCCGCCTCCATTCGGCAAAACCTCGCGGTCTCGGCTGATGTCATCCAGCAATTGCAGGCCAGTTCCTTCCAGCCATCCTCCACGTCGGTCGCCGCACTTCGTGAGTACAACGAAGGTCTTCATCTGTTACGCGAGGGCAAGAGTTCGGAGGCACTGAAATCGTTCCAGGCGTCCACTAAAGACGATCCCACTTTTGCGTTCGCTTTCTCTAAAATGGCGGACACCTACTCGCGGCTTGGCTACGATAATGAAGCAGAAGAGTCGGCGCGGAAGGCGGTGGAATTAAGCGAAAACCTGCCCGCGGCCGGAAAATACTTGATTGCAGCGGACCATTTTCGGATAGCGAAAGACTACCCCAAAGCAATCGAAGCCTATCAGAACCTCGCCAAAGTATCGCCAGATAACTCCGACGTACAGTCTGCTCTGGGAGGCATCTACGAAGATTCCGGTGATTTTGCTAAGGCTCGGGAGTTCTACCAGAAGATCCTCGCAGCCAACCCAAAGGACCTCAGCACACTTCTCGCAATGGGACGGGTTGAGATTTTCAGAGGTAATCCCCAGGCCAGCCTCGATCCCCTGAACCGCGGGTTGAGCCTGGCCGTCCAGGTTGACAATCAGGAACAGAAGGGAACGATTCTGCACGTCCTGGGCGCCGCTTATTCCCTTCTCAATAAACCGGACGACGCCCTGCAGAACTACAAACAGGCGTTAGAAATAAGACGGCGATTGGGACAGAAAAAGGGTATTGCCGACGGCTTGAACATGATCGCCCAGACATATGACGGTCTCGGAAAATCGGAGCTTGCCTTACGAAATTACAACGATGCGTTGCAGATCTACCGTGATATTGGCGATCAACAAGATATAGGAAACCTCCTGGTCAACCTGGGGCAGTATTATGACGACCGTGGTAAATACGATGAAGCTCTTAAGCTTTTTAAGGAGGCACTGCAAATCCAGCGCGACTTGCACAACCAGAACAACGAAGCTCTTTGTCTGAATAATATAGGCAACACGTATCTCTTTAAGAGCGACTACGATGACGCCCGCCTGTACTTCGAACAGGCTTTACAGTTGCGGGAAAAAATCAATGTTCCCAGCGATATTGCGACCACGTTACACAATTTGGCGGAGGTTTCGACAAAATCAGGGCAGTACGATCAAGCCTTGTCCCAATATATGCGCGCCCTGGAGCTGTACCGGAACGCGGGAGACAAGCACGGCACCGCGGTTGAGGCTTACAGCATGGGGACAATATTTCAGTACCAGGGCCGCTATGGTAGTGCCGAGGCGTCCAAGAAACAAGCGCTCCAGGATTTCCGTGAAGTCAAGGAGAACAGTTTTTGGATGGGAGAGGCGCTCAGCGGTTATGGAGATGCGCTGTCGCAGACTGGACGGTTCGACGAAGGTTCGAAGACACTTGCTGACGCCCTGGTTTTCTCTCGCCAACTCAAAAACGATGCTCTCGTAGCTCAGGCGTTGAACTGGCAGGGCGATAATTTCTTCTACCGCGGGGACCGCAAATCCGCCAAGTCTTTGTACGAACAAGCTGTCCAGACAGCCTCGAAGACGACCGACCGGAACCTGTTGCTGGTCTCCAAGCTGAATTCGGCCAAGATTACGGTTGAAGAAGGTGAGCCAAAGAGGGCGGTTGCCGTCCTAAAAGGTGTCAGCAATGAAGCGGATTCGCTTGGGCTTAAGTACTTATCGATTGAGTCGTCCGTTTACGAAGGGCAAGCGAGAGCGCAATTAAAAGATTATTCACGGGCCCAGCAGCAACTCGAACGCGCGATTTTGCAGAGCGAAAAGCTGGGAATCCGGCCGTTGCTCCTGAAAGCCCATTTCTACTTGGGAAAGATATTTGCTGAAAAGGGATCTACGGCGGAGGCGAAGCGCCATTATCAGCAGGCGCTAGGTTTGTTGAACGATATGCGCAAAGATCCGGACGCAGCCAAGATCATGGAGCGTGCCGACTTCAAAGCCATCTATATCGATTCGGATCGGTGGATCAGGCAGCATCCATAATTTCTGCAAAGGTTCGCTTGTGATTCTTCGACGCCAGCCTTTCCCCGGTGCCGTGTTAATTCCCTACTGCTCGCACAAAAAGAGCCGGATCTTAGTCTGATCCGGCTCTGTCCTTATCCGATTTGTTTAGTCGTCGTCCCTTACCACAACGAATCTCGCGTTAAGCGCCTGCGGAAACAGATCGGAGTTAACCTGCAGTTGATACTGCTTTCCAACCGTATAGAACTTGGGGGTGAGGACAATGAAGTAGAGCTTCAGGAACTTGCTATAGGTGAAGGTCGCCGGGAATCCGGAAAAGTTTCGTACAGGCTGCCGCAACCCGGTGACAGGGTCGAGTACAGCGACGTTCACCGAATGTGGGAACGTAGTGGCATTTGGGTCAGAGACTCCGGTGGTTGCATTCCTCAGCCGGAACGCCACAACCATGGGCTCTCCCTTTTCATACACGAAAGGCGTTTTCCCGGGAACCGGCACCACGAACTTGGCCACATCTGCGATTCCAGTCGGCGGGTTAGGCGGATCAGCCACGACGATATCGTTCAGTGTTATCGTTCTACCACCCGAGCCCGGATCGGCAGTACCGACACAGGTTGGAGTGCAAGGGAACTTTGAGTAAGTCGTGATATTGAACTTGAAAGCGATATCCGGATCGTCTCCGTGCCTGTCGAACATTTGCGGGTTCAGGTTGTTCCATCCGAACAGATACTCTGGATTTGGCGATGGGAAAAGCGGAGGATTAGTGTTCCAGGCGTAGTACCAGTCAACCGGACCCGTGTAATCGACCCCCGGTACCGCGGGCTGGCCATCTAAGACACGCGTGGCGGTCACCCTCACCCATACGCCAAGATTGTTATGAGATGGGATGATGTGGGGAACAACCTGGTCCATGCCCACCTTCTGATAAACGAAGCCACCTGCTGCAAGACGGCAATCGAAATCATTGGCCTCAGTCGCACCCTGGCTGACCTCACAAATTCCATCAGCGATGCCGACGCCAGCATGGCCAACTGCAAGTTCCGTGGGTTCGTAGTGGAATTCCACATTGACGTTGATGGCATGGATCACGCTGGCGAGCGTCAGGGCCAGAGATTGAGCAGAAGGATCGATTGGCTGGCCGACGGTGGCGATTTGGGTCTCGGGGTTCCCTCCGCTTGGCGTGTAAGTCAACGTCGTGCTCTGCGAGGGGAGCCAGATCTTGGAAGCAGTCGCCTGGACGGGTTGCTCTGCGATCGTTGCCGCGGCGTTGATCGCGTCAGTGCCCGCAAAGATGCCAGTGTAAGTGAACGGGCAGGTCCCATTAGTGCCCGTCACGCATGATCCCGCTGCAGTGTTGGCGCCGCTCACCAGGAAATTTACCGTTATGTTCGAGGCTGGCGCATCGTTGAGCATAGTGCTGGCCGTGACGGTGTGAGTCTGGCCGAGCACATTCGTAGCCGACGGTGGTGTGAGGGTGAGCGTCGCCGGCGAAATCCAAGTTTCGGACACCGGAGTCGCATTGACGGTTTGGTCCAAAACTGTCGCTTGGGCGTTGATTGTGTCCGTTCCCGGGTTAGTCCCTGTGTACGTGAAAGCGCAAGTCCCATCCGCCCCCGTGGTGCAGGAGGGCGATGGGTCTGTTGAGCTGGGGTTGGCCCCCGTCACTGTGAAGAAAACAGTTGCACCGGAAACCGGGCTGATGTTGGACGTTGCCAGGGCTGTGACCGTGTGAGTCTGGCCCACCGTGTTTGTGCCCGAAGGCGGTGTGAGCGTAAGTCCAGGCACCGCCACAGGCGGCGTTAGGAACATTGAGGCCGACACGGTTTTCGTCTGCCCCGCCGGGATTGTGATCGCATGGGCCTCGTCGTGCCCGAAGAAGTACAGCACGGCGGAATCGTTAATCTCGCCGGTTATGTCCGCTATATCCAGCGTTGGAGTTGTCGTGTACCCGAAGAGCTGGCTATTTGAGTTCGGCCAGGACACGTACTGCAGAAGAGAGGGCGAAGTGGGCGTTGGAACTACCGTGCTCGGCCCTGTCACTGTTCCGTTGATGATGAACGGACTCGGGCTTACGTCGTTGTCTGCCATTTGGTACGACTCGAATATCGCTCCAAGGAAATCAGTTTCGTTAACCAGCACAGATCCGCTCGGGTTAATTGCCTGGAATGTAGGCCCATCATCCGTCGCGATTCTAAAATCCCAAAGATACCTGATGCCAATGGTTGCAGTGTTTGCACCGTTGTTAGTGATACTCGTTGTTACTTCGATGGTCGAGTTGCCAAACGTTGTGCCCCTGACGTTTACGTCCTGAACGATGGTGAGCGCATCGGGGGTGGGGTTATTGAGATCGCTTGGGCCCGGCAATACATAGGTGGTTCTTGCGCCCGTAACTGCAGTACCGGTTGCCCCGATGGGCAACGGAACGGCTGAACCGTAGGGTGCCACGCCAAAAGTATCGAGATTGACGATGTTCGCGGATGACGGATCCGATCCGAAGGCATAGGCACTATAATCGGTGTTGGTAGTGTACGAGTGGATCGTATTGTAGGAGGTACCAGGTTGGCCTCCGCCGAACAGCACGTCCAGTCCGCTTCCAGCAGGGTGATTAGGGCCGGTGGTAGCGGTATAAAGCCCAACACCAGACCCGCTGAGGTCCTGGACGTCAACGGTGTAAATGCCATTCCCTCCAGAGATTGTCCCACCATGGGTGACTTTTTGGGCGAACGCTTGCGACGTGGGAACAAGAACGGCACTTAGTATGATAGCCGTCAATCCTATGTTCAGATAGCACCGACACTTCATAGCTGTCTCCTGTTTACTACCAATCGCCCTCGCGCAGGCCGTGGCAGAGTGTGAGCGGTCTTCCTGCTTCACGGTTTCTTCGCGGCTTCTGCTTTGAATCGAATAGTTTGGTTGTTACCCCGGCGATCATTGCAAACACAAACCTTCGCGCGGCCGCCCGAAGATTTAGTTCCGAGCTGCACAACTTAAGCAGGGGGAGAGGTATTAACGAGCCAAGCTTCAGCGAAAATCCGAGCGGGGGAATTCTGCGCTCTTATAGAAACCAAGTCAAGCGCAAAGAGTGCGCTGGTTGCGGTATTGGGTCTTACGGCTGGGGTGGGAAGTCCAGACTCGAGAGGTAGCAAACGAGGTCAGTCTCTGGGCAGCAAATTGATCTCGCCTGATTGAAGAAATTTGCAACCTGCCTCAGATTGGTGCGGATTGGCGCCAAACCCCTAAGTATGACGCTGGCCTTCGGGCCGATATGTATAACGTATCGACGTCGTCCCAATGAGTCGCGTCCCTAGTGCTGGAGCGCCTGCTTGCCCGCAGCCGCCACGTCCGTCTACTTAGGACCTCGAAGCAAGCTAATTTGAGCAAAGCCGTCTACCGATTCGCTGCATAGGCTATTCTGTTCGAATCCAGGGCGCCAGCTTTCCACCACACGGAACTGCGTGGTAAGCAGAGACGACCATGAAACAGCGTGTTTGGGCGCGGTGCACCTAGGGGGCAGTCAAGTATTTTCTAAAAACGAAGATTCAGCGATGAATGGAGTCCGATTCTATGGGATTTGACATGGCAGGGAACCGAGTAGCTGTTTTGGGTGCAGGTAAGATCGGCGGCATCCTCCTTCAGGCTTTGCTGAAGCAAGGAATGATCTCGCCAGACTTGACCTGCGCAACCGTCGCTCACACTGAAAGGGCGCGAGTCCTGAGTGAAAAATTAAATGTACGTGTCGGCACGGACAACGTGTCCGCCATCCGCGGTGCGAGTATCATCCTAGTTTGCGTCAAGCCGCAGGTTGTGCAGGAGGTCATCCGGGAAATCAGCCCGCATGTTTCTCCTGACCAGTTGGTAATTTCGGTCGCGGCGTCGGTTCCGACCACCCTCATCGAGAAGGAGCTTCCATCAAACATCCCAGTGGTTCGCGCCATGCCCAATACACCTTGTGCGGTCGGTTACGGGATGACTGCGTTGTGCAAAGGCAAGTTTGCAGAACAACGGCACCTCGAGAGCGCGTCCGCTTTGTTCGGAGTCGTGGGCAGAACAGTGGTAGTAGACGAAAAACATATGGATGCAGTGACCGGCCTTTCGGCGAGTGGCCCCGCCTATATTTACATCATTCTAGAGTCCCTCGCAGAGGCAGGTGTCAAGGTGGGCCTGCCGCGGGATGTGGCCACTCTTTTAGCCGCGCAAACGACCATGGGCGCAGCAAAGGTAGTACTGGAGACCGGGGATCACCCTGCATTGCTCAAGGATGCGGTCACGACTCCCGCTGGGTGTACCATCGATGGAATTCTCGAATTGGAGGAAGGCAAGTTGCGTGTAACTCTAATCAAAGCAGTAGTTAAGGCAACACAGAGAGCAAAGGAATTAGCCTATTGCACCTAGGCCAGCAATTGGCACTAAAGTGCCATTTACTGGCTTCGGTATAGAAACTAAAGTCCTCAATACGTTCGGCAAGCATGATGGATCGTCCGAATCCCAGCTCCCCGAGTACGGCTTCAGGCATTTCTAATTCTCAATGAATATAGCGTTACTGCCAATTTTTCAGAGCTAGTGGCAGCAGTTCAATTTATGGCCCACGCAATCTCATTGCCGGAAAATTCCCGAATCATCCGCGTGCTTGCCGCCGATCGGACGCCTATGAACAGCCAATTGCTCGCCGATGCGTTGGCCAGAGACAAGAAATTCTTTGTCGTGGAGAGTGCTTTTAGTTCGGGCAACTTGCTTGCCTCCATTGCCAAAGAGGGTCCGCATGTGGCGGTCTTGAGCGCCCAGCTTGACGGTGACCCGAAACGAGGATATGAACTCACCAAGACGCTTCGCGCCAATCATCCCGAGATCCGAGTGGTGTTGTTGCTCGATTCCTCTGATCGCGAGGCTGTGGTGCAGGCGTTTCGAGCTGGTGCGCGGGGGGTCTTTAGCCGGACCGGATCCTTTGAGGCTCTCGCCAAGTGCATTCGCAGCGTGTACCAGGGGCAGGTCTGGGCAAACAGCCGCGAACTGGTGTTTCTACTGGAATCCCTGTCGGCGAATATTGCCAACAATTTTCCTCAACTGAGGGAGATGAATTCCTTATCAAAGCGAGAACGGGACGTCGTTTGCGCCGTCCTGGAAGGCATGACAAACCGTGAAATCGCTTTGCACTTGAAATTGACAGAGCACACAGTAAAGAATTATTTGTTCAGGATTTTCGACAAGCTTGGAGTTTCAAGTCGCGTAGAACTGGTGTTGCACGCGTTTTCGATCCCATCGTCCAGCATAATCAAACAGAGGAATGCAACAGGTAGATCCCCGCTCTATGTAGTAGCGCGTAAGCAGTCAGTCAGTCCAAAGTCGGTAATTACAGTTCGCGAGAACGAATCCCGAAATCAACTCCAATTGCATCGGCGTTAATCACACTCTCCCGAGCAAACGTGGCGGAGGCCGAAAGAGTGATCTCCCCCTTTCTTCTTGGTCCAACCTCTAAGTCTGCCCTCTTGCGCGAGGGCCAAGTCCTCTAATTGCAGTTCGGGAATTTGAAGGTCACGACGTGAGTGTTCCAGGTCGCGATACCTGTGGTCTTATAGTACTGAGCGGTGTACCAAAAGGTGCAGTCGTCCACCGGATCTACTGAGATACTCGAGTAGTCACCCCATCGATGTGAGTCGTTCTTCTGCACACCTGTCCCGGAAACAACCGTCTGGAAATCCTGAAGCGTGCCTACAGGATCAGTGGGCGAACGGCCCGAGATGAGGATACTCGGAAACAGCGTTGTGTTGGAGGCGTTCATGCCGAGTGCTATATCACCGTTCTTGTCCATTGCCATCGTACCCATCCATAGATGCGCGCTCGTGCTGGAATATGTGCCCTGCTGGAAAACGAAGGGGGCACTGCGCGGACTGCGAATCTCATACCAGCGAATTCCTGCCACCGCTCCCCCGGCATCCACGGTGTGGGTCACGACCAGAGCCTCATGATCTCCAAAATTACGATAAGCCAGGCGATACATCAGGTGGTTGCTAATACTGTTCACTTTCTCCCCTGGGAATGGTTCCGGTATGCAGACAATCGTTGTGGGACAGAGCCGCACCCAAGAATTGATCGGAATCGCGAGGGGAGGACTGCTAAAACGCGACTTCAATGGATTGGTAAAATCCACATGAAATTGATAAAGGCTCAGCGAGTTCGAGGGTAGCGGGGAGGCAAGTTTCACAAAATAGTTTGGTGAGCCAACGGGAGGCGGCGTAGTACCGTCCAAATCCGACGGCAGCAGATAAGATGTTCCGTTTTTTTGAAAACAGACCGCCTGAGCAGTCTGACCAGCCAGCATGGCGGTGCGGTCATAGGCACAGACTTGGGAACCCGTAAAAGTGACGCCGTTCGCGTGGCTGTTGGCCGAGCTATAGTAAGCGTCGGGCCAAACGCCAAATTTGGGATAATCCTCTAGAGTGGTGCCCGAAGAAAACCCATAGCGAGCATAACTGCCGGTTGCGTCGGAGGTAGTGGAAACGGCTATGCATTCGATGAAAGAAGTTAGGGCGCTATCTTCCACGAACTCAGAAATCAACCACCGCCCCGCGGCCTTGTCATATAAAACAATTGGGTCGAACGGCGTTCCACCGGTTTCGCACAATCCCCCGAATCCGGCCCACAGGCTTGTCAGCGCTGCGGGGCCTAGCAGGAGCGCACCGGTCACCTTGTCATAGACGCCGTACTGGTCGTTCGTTACTTCCACAAACTGGGTCGCGCCTATGCTGCCGTTGCTGTCTGACACCCCATATCCGTTTGAAGGTAGCCCGTCGAAGTTCAGGAAAGTACTGGCTGAAAGACGCGTGCCCACTGTCAGGAGCGCGCTAGTTGAAAGCCGTGTGCCGGCCGATCTTTGAACAACCACGTCCCCTCTGCCTGAGGTTGCATTGGACGTATTTGAGGACTGTATAATCTCGTCCGAGTCCTCATCGAGCACAAGGGATCGGCCCACTCTTGGAACCCATAACGCCAAGTGCCGAGCGGCTGCAGAAACGTCGTGCTTCGTTTCCGGTATAACGATCGGCCCAGATACCAGTTCTTGGGCCGATGCGAAACCAACAAACCAAACAAACCAAAGTAGTAATTGCACAGGTGTTAGAACTCGAAAAAGGGCAGATGCTCGATTCATGATCATAACCATCAAAATCTGACCTGCAGTTAGCAAGCCCGGATGGAGAAATGGCCGATTTAGCCAATAGCATGCTTGCAGTAGGGGATGGCAGCAGTTAAGTGAGTATTTCGCCTAGCCGGACTGCTGTCAAGATGCAAGATCTTGCATATATGGGTGTTTTTATTCGCCTGCTCTATGAAGACCCCAATCTGACCACTCCGTCGCGTTCGTTCGAGTTGTGCAAGCTGAGGGGCGATGTCCACTCTGATTTATGAACCGACGAGATCAGCAGGCTTCAGGGCAACAGCCCATAAACGTCCAGTTCGGTTGCCGTGCCGACGTACACCTTGCCATTCGCCACGGTTGGTACCGCGAACTTCACGGCGGTGCCCGGCAGGTCGCGAGAACCTGCCTCATTGCTGTTGTAGAGTTCTCTGGCGACGTTTGCCGCGTCAAAGGCGTGCAGGATTGCCGGGCCCCCCGCGATCGTCTGCGAAGCCCAGACGATGCCATTCGTGAGCCCATTGGATGAAACGACCGGCACCGCCCCCGGGTAGTTAAAGAAAGTGGTCGACTGCGACACGGGTGTAACCGAGATCAGACCGTTCAAAAGGCGAAAGGCTTTTGGGTAATCCTTGTAACCGACATAATAGATCTGATTCTGCCAATAGCCTGGCATGCTCCGGGCGCCTTTTGCTGGTAAGGTTCCTACTTCTCCCACCGCGTTGGGTATAACTTGTACGATCTGGCTGTCGTCAACCGAGTTGAAGTGACCCATGTTATCCCGGTTCACCAAGTAGATCTTCCCTTCTTTTCCGGCACCCACTAAAAGATGTTGCGGCCCTGTAGGTTGATCAGGTAACAGGAGCGGACCGGTTGAGCCCAAGTCTGTATCGGCGCTGTTCAGGATTGCAGCATTGAAGGGCATGAAGAAATCCGCGACCGTCAGAGCGCCCTTACCATTGGCCAGCTGTAGAAAGGTTTGGCCAAACTCGCTGCCGCCGAGCCTTCCGGAAAGACTTCCGTTCCCTGTCATGACGAAAATGTTGCCGGCAGGGTCAGCCGCAGGTGCCGCCCCGCCTTGCCAGATCCCTCCCTGAGATCCGTTCGGGCTAGTGTTGAAGACAGAAATTTGTACTAGCGTTCTGGCATCGTAGCCCATCACCCAGCCGTGAAAAGGTTCGACATCGCCAGGCGAAGCCCAAACAATATAAACAGCGCCATTCAGCAGCAGCAATCCCGACCTCGAGTTATTGTGCAACGAATCAAACGGGACATTGCCATGACCATCTGTCCCGTTTCCATGGCCTGGAACAGAAGCTTGAATGACCACCGGACTACCGGGCTGTTCTTCCCCCGTGGCGATGGCTAGCGCATGCAGGCGTTGCACATAGTTGACAATTCCGCCTGACACTTCCTTGGTGCGGGCCACAACGTAGAGAGTGCCAGTCACCGGATCGATGACAGGCGTTCCCGTCATGCCGTATTCCGGAGAAATATTCGGTGATCCAACATCGCTGGAAGGAACTGTGGTGATTCCCCTTGCAGGGTCAATGAAACTGTCGTACCAAAGCGGCG
>WNFF01007546.1_pt1 | contig 22202 bp, 20 predicted proteins | sample 5400441 | NCBI WGS metagenome assembly WNFF01 (sample SAMN13153345, study PRJNA577476) | soil metagenome | isolation source: 120 cm saprolite under Douglas fir tree site 2 hole 3 replicate 1 | place: USA:California | collected 2015-04-18
CAAGGAAAAGAAGGAGGGACGCTAGCTATGCCTAGCTGGACATTTGAAACGCTGGCGCAGGCCGACCGCAAGACGCTTGAAGACGTCTTATTGGCTGCGCCAGCACCGGACCCGGCGCAGTTGAACGGCTACGTGTACGATGGTTATAACCACGACGGGCTTGCTCATCTCGCCGTGGAAAAATTCAGGAAAGCCTTTTACCAGCAAGAGCACACCCTGTATGGGTTCAATCAAGTGGTCATGCAAGATGGGCAGCATTACACAGGTGAGTGGCGTGCGCGGATGAACCATGGCAAACCAGCTTTGCAGGGTTTTTACCGCGTCACGTTCGCCAAAGATGAGCCTCCCCAGAAGCACTCCGCAGCATACGGACACCTGGCATACTTCAACTACGATATCGACCTGAATCCACGCTGGAACGTCATCATGCGCAGTATTCGTGATTATGTCGGGCTCCCCAATGCAGGGGATCATTCCTTACTGCTGGGCAAGGCCTACCTGCAGCTCACGCCCTGGCTGACGCTCTTTGCGAGTTACTTTGTGCTCGGTCATCCACAGACGGTAGATGGCCTGGTAGACCATCCTGGCAATCAAGCGGAGCCAGCGTCGCACTAAAGGAGCTTTGATCACCTGTTTATGGTAGAATGGACCATAATTCATCATTTCGGTCCCTCAGACCGAAGAAAGGAGAACCATCATGCCCATCCTTGATCTTTCCATCGATGCCTTGCTCACCACCACGCGCACAGTGCGCAAGCGGCTGGATCTCGCACGCCCGGTGGAGCCGGAGGTGATCCGCGAGTGCCTGGAGCTTGCCCTGCAGGCCCCCACGGCGAGCTATAGCCAGGATTGGCACTTCGTCGTCGTGACCGATCCACAGCAGCGCCAGGCCCTGGCGACGCTCTATCGCAAAGGCGCGGCCCGCTATATGGAGCTGATGGCCCCGGTGTTTCAGCAGCGGATGGCCTCCAGCGAACAGGAAGCCAGAACCCTGGCCAGGATCGTCGGCTCCGGGCAGTACCTGATTGAGCACCTGCACGAAGTTCCCGTCCACGTGATCCCCTGCATCCAGGGCCGCACTGAGCACCTGCCTATCATTGCCCAGGCTGCCCGCTGGGGCTCGATTATGCCTGCTGCCTGGAGCCCGCTGGGGCTCGATTATGCCTGCTGCCTGGAGCTTTATGCTAGCTGCACGGTCGCGTGGCCTGGGAAGCAGCTTGACGAGCTTTCATCTCTTCTTCGAGCAAGAGGCGGCGCAAGTGCTCGATATCCCTTACGAGGAGGTGATGCAGGCGGGGCTCATCCCGGTGGCATATACGCTGGGAACGGAGTTCAAGCCCGCTGCCCGCAAGCCGTTGGAGTCGGTGCTGCACTGGGACCGGTGGTGAGTGAGCGCAGGTGTCACAGGATGCGTCCTCGCCAATCGCTGACCGAAGAGGGGATGAACCATGCTGTGGTATACTCACAGGAAAGGGACGAAACCTGAGAAAGGGGGCAGAGAGAGAAATTATGCTTACGCAAATAGAAATAGATGGCTTCAAAACATTCAACGATTTCCAGGTAGAACTGGCTCCTTTTCAGGTGATTGTGGGGCCTAATGGTTCGGGGAAAAGTAACCTGTTTGATGCATTACTGTTGTTGTCACACCTGGCAGACAATGATCTGAGTACGGCTTTTCAAGGACTTCGTGGCGATGCCGGTGAATTGTTTACTACTTTGCCTGGTGGAAAATCTGTTGACCGGATACGAATAGCTGTTGAAATGCTGGTTGATCGTAAGGTGCGGGATGATCTAGGAAAGGAAGAGAAGTTAAAATATACACGTCTACGTTATGAACTAGAAATCACTCAAGGGACCGACATACCTGGTTTGGAGCGTTTGTATGTCAGGCACGAGTTGCTACAAGCTATTCCACCAGATAAAGACCGTTGGTGCGAGAAGTACAACCTTTCTTCCCAAAATGGATGGCTACCGGAATCCATAGTTCCAGAAGCGAATTTTATCGATACTGGATATGCACATTACCCCTTAGAAGAAGACGTTAATTTTCACTCAGATACTCCTATAATTAACCTCTATCCTGATAGTAATCTCTATCATGGTGAGCAAATACGGGAGTACCGGGCTCAGTACAATTCCAGGGATCTACAACGTTCTGTGTTGAGCTCAGTAAATAACACGAATTATCCTCACATCTTCGCTGCTCGTGAAGAATTACGCTCTTTGAGATTCTTGCACCTGAATCCAGAGGCACTACGCCAACCTGGTTCCATCAAAGATCCTCGCTTTCTCTCACAAGATGGGAGGAACCTGCCTACTACATTAGTTCGCATGCAGGCCGAAGATGAGTTTGCGTTAACCGATGTCTCGCGCGATATGGCGAATCTCGTACCAGGCATACTCAAGATAAGAGTGGAACAGGATAAGTCAAGCGACAAATATGTTATCTATGCCGAAACTTCGGACCAGCGATCTTTTTCATCACAGATTCTCTCTGATGGAACTCTGCTCTTACTTGCGTTAGCAACCCTTAGAAATGATCCTCAGTTTCATGGTGTGCTCTGTCTTGAAGAACCAGAAAACGGCGTAGAGCCCTTGCATCTTAATAAGATGGCTCGACTATTGAGTGAAATTGCGACCGATTTTAATGATTCACAGCAGATAGATGAACCTTTGCGGCAAGTCTTGGTTATTACGTACTCTCCCACTTTTATCAGTCAGCCAGAGGTACTAGACTCATTACTTGCTACATTTATGCCGACGCAGATTCAAGGCAAGAGTGCTTCTGCCTTGCGAGTCACTAGAATGATGCCTGTAGCAACGCCGAACACCCTATCCCGGCTTCGAGCAGATATTCCTGGAGATAAGGCCATAGAGTTTTACTCAATTGACCAAGTAAGGAAATATCTGGATAGCGAGACACTTAATGAGGCACAAGACCAACTAAAAAAGGCTCGTAGTAATCTTAATCAGAGGTAGAGTTTGATGAGTGAGGTGATATTGGGGCTTTACGCAGAAGGATCAACAGACTACGATTTCCTACCATCAGTGATTCGGAGAACAACAGAACAAGTATTGGTGCAACATGATCGAAATGAGATGGATGCCACAGTACTCGTCATACAATTGACAAAAGGCCAAGAAGAGGAAAGGGCTGAAAGTATCTTCCAGGCAGCACGTAACGCTTATGGCTATCATGCACTCATTGTTCATTCTGATGCAGATGATCCAAGGCCCGATAAAGCAAAAGCTGAGCGTATCGAACCCGGTTTCAAGCGAGTTCAAGAAACAAAAGAAGAGGTGTGTAAGAATTTAGTGCCAATTATTCCTGTACAGGCGATAGAAGCTTGGATATTAGCAGATTATCAGCTGTTACTGGCAGAGATTGGTACGAAGATGAAGGCGGATGAACTTGGCATACCTACAAAAGCTGGTCAGGTCGAATCAATTTCAAAACCTAAACGAAGGCTCGAGGATACTGTGAGGAAAGCTTATGCCAGCCGGTCCAAACGCCAGCGTAAGACAGACATAGACTCCCTTTATGAACCAATGGGAGAAAAGATCCGACTAGAACGGTTGAAAGAGCTAAGTTCTTACTTACAATTCGTAGATGATCTGACGGAGACACTGAAAGAACTCAACATAATACCTCACACAAATCGCTTTTGACATACAAAGTCCATTTTATAGGATGTGAACATGCCCTACCTTTCCATACGCGAGGCTGCAGAAGAACTCCACTCAGGTCTGATAACGCCAACCGAGCTAATAGCCGAAACCCTGGAACGCATCGAGCGGCTCGACAGCGACATTAAGGCTTTCATTACGGTCATGGGCGAGCAGGCACTTAAAGATGCTGAGCAAGCAGAGCGCGAGATGCGCACGGGACTCTACCGCAGTCAGTTACACGGTATTCCTATTGCAATTAAGGATTTAATGGCGGTTAAAGGTGTACGTTTGACAGCCGGTTCAAAGGTGCTGGCTGATACTATTGCCACTGAAGACGCGGCGGTTGTTGAACTGCTGCGCAGGGCCGGGGCCGTCATCATCGGCAAGACTAACACCCATGAGTTCGCGTATGGCCCTTACACGCCAACGACACACAATCCCTGGGACCTGTCACGCATCCCCGGCGGTTCCAGTGGGGGATCGGCGGCTGCGGTGGTAGCTGGAATGTGTTTGGGCGCTATTGGTAGTGATACAGGTGGTTCTATTCGTATTCCCGCGGCGTGTTGTGGTGTCACCGGCCTCAAGCCTACCTATGGACGTGTCAGTTGTTACGGGGTCATACCGTTAAGCTGGTCGCTCGATCATGTTGGACCAATAGGACGGAGCGCTGAAGATTGCGCCATGCTCTTCGATGCTATTGCGAGTTATGATCCACGCGATCCAAATAGTGTTTCAGGGCCGCCTTCCAAGGCGAGCGCCTCTCTGATTGGCGGCGCCGAGGGACGTAGCCCGCTTTCCTTGCAGGGAATTACACTGGGAGTACCCACGGAATCATTTGTCGCTCCGCTTGATCACGAAGTGCGCGCTGCCTGGAATGCTGCCTTACTGGTGCTGAAAGAGGAGGGTGCTGAAGTGATCGATGTAGATGTCCCTTTTCCCCCAATGGACATGTACCGTAACATCCAGCGTCCCGAAGCCACGCTCGCACATATGGAAAAGGGCTGGTTTCCCGCACATATAGACGAGTACGGAGAGTCCACTCGTGAGTACCTGTTGAAAGGGCAGCAGATTCCGGCGATTGATTACCTGCGAGCACAGCAGCAAAGGCGTATCTTCTCAAGCAACTTGCGTGCTCTCATGCAGCCGGTGAACGCGCTGGTGCTGCCTACGATCCCTGTGCCTGCTTTCCCAGTCGAGCAGATTGATCAGGACATCAACATTGACGGCGTTACTGAAAACTCAGGGGCGGCCTTATTACGTCTTACCAGGGCCTTTAACCTCGCAGGTTTACCGGCCATCTCGCTCCCCTGCGGCTTCACAACCGGTGGTCTCCCCATTGGTTTGCAGATAGCAGGCAAGCCATTTGAAGAAGCGATGATCTTGCGCATTGCGCACGCTTACCAGCAGTTAACGGATTGGCACCGCAGGGAGATAGATATAAAGGCATGAATCCACGTAGAACCAGCTTATATTTGCCTCACGGCCAGCTATCCCTTCCTGCTTTTTTGCCGGATGCTACGCTGGGCGTGGTGCGCTCGGTAGATAGCGTTGACCTCGAACAATGCGGCATCGAGGCTGTTGTCATGAATACCTTTCACCTGATGCAGCATCCAGGCTCCTCTACCATCGCGGCGCTGAGCGGGCTGCACCGGATGTCCGGCTGGCCGCGCCCCATCATCACAGACTCGGGAGGCTTCCAGGCGTATTCTCTGATCCGGCAAAATCACAGATTTGGTTCTATGAACGACAAGGGTATCACCTTCCAACCGGAAGGGTCCGATCGCAAGTTCCATCTCACGCCAGAAAAGAGCGTACAGTTGCAGATCAGCTACGGAGCTGATATTGTTATCTGTCTCGATGACTGCACACATGTAGATGATCCACCTGAGACGCAGCAGGAGTCCGTCAAGAGAACCATAGAGTGGGCGAGGCGTTGTAAGGCCGAATTCCAGCAGCTCATGGGGCAGAAACGCATCGCTCAAGAACAAAGGCCCCTGCTATTTGGCGTCATCCAGGGCGGCGGCTTGCGCGAGCTGCGCAAGCAATGCGCGGATGCGCTCCTGGAGATCGGTTTCGATGGCTTTGGCTTCGGGGGCTGGCCGCTGGATAACAAGGGGCAACTGCTCTCCGATATTATCACGTATACCAGGGAACTCGTCCCGCCAGAGCTGCTTATGCACGCGCTTGGTATCGGCCACCCGGCGTATGTTGTAGATTGCGCCAGGATTGGCTATGATCTCTTCGATAGCGCCATGCCGACGCGGGATGCGCGCCACGCGCGACTCTATGTGTTCACAACGCCGGATTTTTTGCCTGCACCCGGTTCGACAGAAAAGTGGTTTTCGTATCTATACGTTAATGATGACAAGGCTACCAAGAATGATGGACCGGTTTCCCAGTTTTGCGACTGCCTGTGCTGCACGCGCTATTCGGTGGCGTATCTCCATCATCTCTTCAAGATCAACGATGGCCTCTTTCTGAGGCTCGCGACCATGCATAACTTACGATTCATGGTCCAACTCATGGAACGCTTGAGGGCAGAGAGCAACGCGGGCGACCATAAAGGCCCTCCCAGCCTCTCTTCACCACCCTCGCCCACGTGCTGGATAAATCCGCACTCTACGGATACATTCCCCGATAGGACGGAGACCTGATGGAATCCCACCAGCTGGACCAGTTGATTGAGGCAATCCTGGCAAGCCCCAAATACAAGAGTGTCAGCAGTGACCTGGTTAGATATATTGGCACGCAAGAACTTGCCAAAGGGCACAATCTAAAAGAGGCTATCAAAGCCACCAAGAATAAGCTGCACCAGGTCGGTGGAGCATACCAGGATAGTGCACCGCGCTATAGAGCATGGTTAGACAAACTCAAGCAGGCATCCCAAACGGAAAACAGGAAGGAATTGCTTGCTGTTTGCAAATGGATTATGCAGTATCATTCCTCCACTCGAGAACGCCTGCCTATGCTTGAGCAGTTCTACAGCACAATCCTGGCGGGTCTGCCCCCAATCAACTCGGTGATCGATGTTGCCTGTGGATTGCACCCGCTGGCCATACCCTGGATGCCCCTGGCAGGACCCGCCACGTACTATGCATACGATATGTACCAGGATATGACGGATTTTTTGAACGAGTGCCTGTCGCTTTTACATGTGCAGGGTTATGCTCAGGCATGCAATGTGATACACTATTGCCCCACGCAAAGGGTTGACCTGGCCTTTATGCTCAAGGCCATACCCTGTCTCGAACAGGTAGATAGATCTGCGGGACTGCGGCTCCTGGAGACGGTCAATGCCGATTACCTGGTCGTCTCGTTCCCTACGCACAGTCTCGGAGGGAACAAGAAAGGCATGGTCGCCAATTATGAAGAAAGGTTTTATGAACTGGTAGCAGGCAAGCCCTGGTCAATCAGACGCTTTGTTTTTCCAAGCGAACTGGTGTTTCTGATTAGCAGGTAACTGCTCATAGAAACGAGGTAGATTTAGATGGAAAATATAATAGAACGCGCTGCTGTGTCAAGCATACAGACAGTAGGTCTGAAAGCTTCTAAAACGCTCACCAGGATCGAGCAAGATAGACCCCTATCCTTGAGATGAGAATATTTGTTCTATTATAGAATATCCTCTCCAAACCCTCTCACACAGCCTCTAGAGCTATCTCATAAGCATAGACGATATTCTTCAGAATCAAAAGAATAACACCTCGACCCGAAAAAAGTATGTTTAAACCTCATTAGACCACCGCAAACATTTTGTACCCACATTTTTTCTGTGGATAACTTGTAGATATAAGGTGGAAATGTTGTGGATAAATTATGAAAACAGAAAAATAATTCCAACTTGACACGATAGACCAGATGATCTATCATAGCCATCAATGAGGCATCCGTTGTGAAACCAGTAGTCCTCTTTCTTGGAAGAAAACCTATCAAATGACATGGAGAGACTATGACAACTGAAAGTAGTGGGCCCTATCTAACTGCGGCAGTTCTTTGTGAGAGAGTGCTACAAGAGAAAGATGAAGTAATTAGTATAATCCGCATGATTGACCGCTTAACTGTAACAGTTAACGCTGCTGGCTCACCTGAAACTATGCCTCCAGCGGCAGTCAATTTTACGGCTTTAATTGCGCTAAAGTCCGGTTCAGCAAGAGGAAGAATGACCGTTAAATGGAGAACCGAAACCCCTTCCGGTTTAAAACTGCCAGATCAGTTGTTCCCGGTCTTTTTTGAAGGAGAAGACCGAGGAGTCAACTTAGTTATAAATCTCAATATGATAGTAGAACAAGAGGGGCTATACTGGTTCGATGTCCTATTAGATGAACAACTACTTACACGGATACCGCTGAGGATTTTATACCAGCGGATAGGCCAGACTGCTTAAGCACAAGTGGAAACTGCAAGATTTTGCTGGTTGTTCCGGATACCAACTTGGGTTCACTTGAAGAGAATGATACCGTATATCTCTCAACTAATGAATGGAGCATACTACGTAACTGTTCTAACGACCAATGTCCGTCAGTAAACTCTGCCCAATCCAATTTAATTTGATAGACCAAATCTAGCAAGTCTGGCTCATCCAACTTGTCAACATCCCATGTTTTGGGAAAGAACCAGTCTTCAAAATCATGAAGCGAAATCTCATCTGCTAGAAATGCAGATAAACGATCACGAATTTCAAATTCAAGGGGATGCTGCATGTCTGAACCTCCCATTAAGCGCGTTAGTGCGGATGAACTCCGCAAGCTATTTAACAATAGCGGATACTGGAACCAATATCAAAGCGGACAACTACAATCTATTCTACGAAAAAGCAAACATCCCAGTTCCCCTCTTGCTAACGAGCCAATCTGTACGCAAAGTCAGTATATAACATACGTCAACGAATCGGGAGAAAAAATAGCTGGAGTTCATCAATATCTTCGTCCAGATGGAACTATTGGATTATCAGGAAAGCCGGATCCAAAGGAAGTTTTGATTGATGGGGTACTCTACATAATAGAAACAAAGATCGATATCTCGATAGAAACAAAAACCGACGAACCATCCTCTACTAGCTAGTATGAATGGAGAAGGATGAGACAAGGGAGCCGTAGAAGAATATGCCTTGCTTCAGCAGGAAGGAGGGTGGTAGGCTGAGATCATATGAGAATACAGGCGGTTTATCCAACTCTAGAACATGAACAGGCGGCGCAGGCTGTTGTTGATTTCTTCTCGGCATATGCTGACACAGAAGCTGTTATCCTGATGGGGTCCTGTGCGAGAGGCAAGGCAGTGCGAGATAGCTGCCTCGATTTCCTCGTTTTGCTGCGACCTGAGGTATTTCTGCTAGCGAAGGATGCCCTGGCACAACAATGGGAGGAATTTTATACAACTGCTGAGATATTTCGTGCACTGCTACAGGTGGGGAAGTACTCGCATGTTGACCTGGACTTCATCGATGGGTGCTTCGTTCCGAAGCCGAGAGGATGGACCTCTGGACCGGATGAGTTTGAGTTAGAGATAGGAAACACTCTGGTCTATGCTGTTCCTCTGTGGCAGCGCGATGATTACTATGATAGCCTCAAAGCGCAATGGCTGCCGTACTATTCTGAGGCGCTGCGCCAGGAGAGACTGACGATGGTGCGCCGATATTGCGTCAACAACCTTGATCACATTCCCCTGTACATTAGACGCGAGTTGTATTTCCAGTCCTTCAACCGGCTCTATGATGCTTTCCGCGAGTTTCTCCAGGCTCTCTTCATCTCACGCCGCACCTACCCAATTAGCTATGATAAGTGGATTCGCGAGCAGGTCGAGGAGGTCCTTGGTCTGCCGGATCTCTACCAGCGCTTGCCGAGGCTGTTTGAGATTTCGCATTTCGAGAGCAACGAGATTGCTCGGAAGGCGGAGGAATTACAAGACATGCTGGAGGAATATGTGAAGTGAGGCGACGATGAACTCCTGAGGCCGATAATGGACATTAGGCAAGGTTCAATTTGGATGAATTGTACTTGACAGTTTGAACAGTCAAATTTAAATCTGAACCGGCTTAGCAAGCCACTTTGCGTTATTCGCTCTGTTAGGAACTGTCAAGTTCATTTGAACCATGCCTTAACAAATTAATGCGGACATCATCACATCCACCAAGGGCCGATAAATCGGCGATGGGCGCGATAAATGACTCTGTTGGGAAATTCTGTCTAGACAACTAGACAGGGAGAAAGAGACAGCAACACATGTTGCATAACAAACTTTTACGTGTAATACAGGCACACCTGGTGGGTTTCTCGACAAACATCGTGCTGTCCTGAATCGGCCCCTACTGCTGATCGAATGAATTTGTCAATGTGCATAATCGGCCCCTACGGATGGCCGATGTATTTTGTTAATCTATATAATCGGCTGTGGGCGGGTGAACCGTACGTTGGTCGCTCCCGTTTGGTTGATTACCTTCAAACTATTCATACGCCCCCGTTCCAGCGTGAGCAATGACAATCGTTGTCAAATGATGTAATATAGCAGGTATCAGGTCCTGGCGGGGGTAAGTTTGCAGGGTGGGGGCAAGTTTGCAGGTGTGGTGAGGAGCAGCACAGGGAGGGACAACGGGCGACCATAAAGGCCTTGTAAAGATACCCCGTATCTTTCTTGCCTTTCCCAACCCCGCCTCCCTCGCCCCTACGGATACGGAATCCTGGGTGGTGGGCTTGCTACCAGGATTGCCCAATGAATATGGGGACGAAACATAGCCTTTTGGATGGGAATGTAACATGAGTACCGATCTGCTCGGGCTAATTATCAAAGGCCGCTATAAGCTTATAGATGAGCGCGGTAATGGCAGCTTTGGCACAGTGTATATAGCACGCGATCTGCTGAGCAATTATGTGTATGCAGCGAAGATCATGCACCCCGATCACGCTTATGATAGCGAGTTGCTGGAACGCTTCAAACGCGAGGCATACATCCTGCAAAGCCTGAATGACCCACACATTGTGCGCATCGTTGACTACGGCAATGATAACAATATCTACTTCATTATTTTGTATCACGTCGATGGGCAGAACCTCAAGGACTACATAGTCGATGGCCCGATGGAACCACTACGCGCATTGAATTACATCATACAAGCCGCCGAGGGGCTGGAAGCCGCCTATAGAAGGGGAGTAGTTCATCGCGATATCAAGCCGCAGAACCTGCTGGTCAGTAACAAGGGTGTCGTGAAGATTGCCGATTTCGGGCTATCGCGCAGCAATGAGTCGCCGACGATCACGGGGTCAGATAAATTTATGGGGACGGCATACTATAGCGCTCCAGAGCAGGTAATGAGGGGACACTCGGCAGATACGCGCTCCGACCTCTACTCGCTGGCTGTCGTCTTGTTTGAGGTACTCGCTGGCCGTCCTCCCTACACTGGAGGAACTGCCGTAGACATTATCATCAAGCACCAGAGCGAGGATATACCTTCGATCTGTCGCTTGCGCCCGGACCTGCCACCCGAAATGGATGCTTTTATGCAGAAAGCCCTGGCTAAATCACCTACTGACCGCTTCCAGACGCCGCGTGAGTTTATCGCGGCGCTCGAACAGGTACAACAGCGCATGCGCGGCCCCGTGCCTACCTTGCCGAAAGCGAGGCTTGTGATCGTCTCAACCGGGCAAGTATTCGTGCTTGGCGGAACAAAGATGATCGTTGGGCGCGAAGACCCAAAACACGAGATTCACCCCGACATCCAGATTGATGACCCGACAATGACGCTTGGGCGAAAGCACGCGCGTCTCATGCACGTACAGAGCACGTGGGCAATCGAAGACCGCAATTCACGCAACAAGACACGCCTAAATGGGGAGATTTTATCGCCATACGAATCCCATCCACTTAAAGATGGCGATATACTACACTTCGGCAGGGTCGAAGCGCGTTTTGAGATGCGCTGAGCAACGGTTTTTTAACTTTGACAAACGCTGATACCGCTTGCCTGTCTTATGCGCTGGTGCGCCTGCGTGGGCTTCTCATGGGCAAATATTACCATTAACTTAACCATTAATTAACCAACGCTTAACCTCTTCCTAACCACAACGTGCTACCTTTGCTTGGGATATGCTGAGGTAATCTCACCGGTCAGCCAGGCATTAGAAGTTCCCATTTGATGTATTTTTGTATGCGTTTTATTTCTTAGGCATGGTTCAATGTGAAGAAAAGTCCTTGACCGTTTGAACGGTCACCCTGATGAATGTTGACGACCAAAACCGGTAATGTGTCTGCCCCTATCCTGATGAATGTTGACGACCGAATGGGGTCCTGTAGGGACAAGGGGCCTGGTGCTTGTCCTGGTGGCAACGCGATCCAGTGGGGACTGCGTGGAGCAAACAGGTCGCACCCCAACCAGGACAAGTACAAGGCCCCCTCATCCACTCCACCCCGCCCCTTGTCCCTACAGGACCCTGGGCCGCAAGCACCTCAATGGATAGGATTCCCCGATTCGGTCGTCAACATTCATCAGGGTGATGCTTGCGAGGAGGTTGAGCGTCTTTTGAGAAGCCTGGAATTGCTCCCAATTTATGTTGACAAAAGCCAGCTCTTCTAGTATCCTTTTACCAGTATTAACGTTCGCCTAAATTCTGGCCTAGCCAGTCTCAGAGGAGGTGCAGGTTATGGGAAAGCACGTTTATTCGCCATTTGTGCTTGGATGCACCTTGTCTACCCGCGACGGGGGTAACGAGCGAACGCTGCCACGCCAGGACATCAGATTGAACAGGAAAATACCTGGCACGCGCTAAAAGGCAGAACATGGCTCAATCCCTCCGCACGGTAGACATCAACGCATTGATTGCTCGAACCGTGTTTTTTATTCTCCTGGAGGGAAAGCATTGATTAACGATCCGGAGACGCTCACCGGCGTGGTGTTGAACGGCGCACACGGCATCTACGACGTTCATACCGATATCGGCGTTCTGCGCTGCACACTACGCGGCAAACTCAAAAAAGCCTTTGCCCAGGCTCAATCTACAAAATTAACGGGCAAAGCAAATCTCTACAAAGACAAAACCTATGCTTCACATTACCAACGTGACGAAGAGAGCACTGTATTGCCGTCACATCTCACTGCCGGGGACTACGTAAAACTGCGCCAACTCGACGATACTACAGGCCTGATTGAGGAGATTCTACCGCGTCAAAGCGAGCTGCTGCGCAAAGATGCCAACGTGGATGCTAAGAGACCTGCCGCGCAAACCATGCTCGCTAATCTCGACCAGCTGTTGATCGTCTTCGCCACGACACAGCCTGAACCACATTTTGGTATGCTTGACCGCTACCTGGCAATCTGCGAGTCGGCAAAGATTCGCCCGATCATCTGCCTCAACAAGCTTGACCTGCCGCATGATCAGTGTGTCGAGGAAGCGGCAGACCTCTATGGCCGCCTGGGCTATACGGTGATCTGGACAAGCCCGAAGACAGGAGACGGTATCGAAACCTTGCGTTCCCTCCTGAGAGAGCATACCTCGCTTTTCACCGGCCCATCGGGAGCTGGCAAATCATCTTTGGTGAATGCCATCGAGCCAGGTATGGCGATTAAGACCGGCCTGGTGAGCGATGTTACCGGTAAGGGCAGGCATACTACAACCGGCTCACAGCTTTATCCCCTGTCAGGTGGAGGCTGGCTGGCCGATTCAGCGGGTATTCGCGCATTAGCTACCTGGAACATCCCGCCTGAAGAACTGGCCTGGTGCTTTGTAGAGTTTCGCCCTTACCTGGGTGAGTGCTTCTTCTCCGATTGCCTGCATGTTGCTGAAGAGGGCTGCGCTATTCGCCAGGCGGTCGAAGATGAAGTTTTAAATGAGCAGCGCTATACCAGCTATGTGCGCATGGCGACGGGGGAAGAAAGGTAACGCAGAGTATTCACTGATGGTGTATTGTTTATTGGCAACGTGACTATGAGGTTATATGGATAATGCCTACGATAGGGATGAGCCACCAAAAGCTGCAACATCAGGGAACAATACACCTATCTCATATTGAGTGTGGCTAGCATCACCCGCATACAGGGAATACTCAACGAGAAATTCATCTAGCGAAGGCCAGGATATTTTTGGTTGGTTCAAGATGATTCCCAGGCGTTCAAGTTCATTACTTGCCTTTGATAAGAGCGATTGCTGTTCAACCTTGTCAAATAGAGACCTAAGATCAATCCGTTGGAGTAGTTTCTTTGTGATCGGACGCTTTGAATCCATGAAAACTATTGAATTGACAAGGTCCAGGCATAGCGGATCATTAAGTAAGCTAGTCAAGAAAGCAGCTTGCTCAGCAGAGTAGCAGGCTATAAAGTAACATGTATCATCAAGCATTATAGGACGTCCATCTACTGGCCCGATTGCTCTGAACCTGGGTATCTTATGTAGACCTGAGATTGCGACTTTATATGGGGCAAAAGAGTAGTCACCGATTCCAAAGATCGCAAAGGGCGGTTGATTATTATAAATAGATGATTTTCGCTGCTCAAAAATTTTAGAGTGAGCATTGAGATAGTTCCATAGGTGCGGAGCAGTTCGCTCCAACATGCGCGTATCCTTGCCGAGCCGCTTCTGAGTGACTATCACCGCCTTCCGCGGTCTGGGCTTCTCGAGGTTGAATAGATCAGAGCTTTTAAGCAACGGATAAAGATAATCAGGTTCAATGATAACAACTTCGCCTAATTTGTTTCGAAGGCTACCCAAGCTATCATAAGTAAGTTCCATCACCGAAGCAGCATCATGTTTTAAGCCTTGGCGCCATGTTACAGGACAGACCCCGTCGCTAGAAGCTACTCGTGCATAAGCATCCATATCCGCTACCAATTGTCTGCCCGCAATAGCCATCGTGGAGTCAGGCTTGGCTGCAAACAGGTCTCGATAAACTGCGGCTGCATAGCGCCTCTTCCCTGATCCGACCTCTACACAAAACAGACATGCTTCGACTGCAGCTCCGAACCACTTTTTAGCATCTATCATTCGTATCGACGCATCGATGACAGGCAAATCGGCGTCAAATGCAAACTGCAAGACATTCCGTGCTACAGAGGTTTTACAAAGTAAAGCAATCGTTGGTTGCTCCGAAGCAAGTTCCTGGATAAGTTTTAGCCAGATATATTCAGCAATATCAAAGTTTGATTTACCTGTCCGCGCCTCGATTCCTCGTAACCCCTTAATATTTTCCTTATGCGGGAGATTATCGCTTCTGAGTGTACCAAGTTCAGAGTTCGTAACCCACGGTGGATTCCCAACGACAAGCAGGGGCCCAGTTTTACTCCATCGCAAATCTCGATAAAGGTTCAGTTCAAAGAGGTTTGCCTTGCTAACTACCACATGAGCTACTGAAGATTGCTCTGCGATTTTCCTAGCAATAGCAAAGTGCGTATCTTGAATCTCAATCGCTTGGATTTCACTGGGTGGCTTAGCTTGTTTGAGTAAGCCTTCTATGAAATTCCCACGCCCACAAGTGGGTTCAAGAACTCGTGACCACTCAATCCCAGATGAACTTAGGCATTCAAGGATAGCAGTTACTAACACGGGAGGGGTTTGAAAATCGCCAAATTCTCTATTCAAGGAGATCCTCCACACCTTCTATTGTACCTGCTACTCCAATAACCCGGCCATATTGTAATCTCCATTGCAAAGCATTAGAAACCGTAAGATAGCCGATCTCCGGAGGTTCTTGCATAATTCGATCAGCAAGAGCTTCACGCCCAATCTCGTCCAAAGGGAGATTCCGTTCTTCTAAAAAAGCTACCACATCATCCTTGTTACCATTACGGCGCAGAATTTCTCTCAGGCCGTAAGTTGTCTGGTAGTCTCCTGTTCGCTCACGCGCTACAAATACTGCATTACGAAAGCTCAATTGAGTAGCAAGCAAGTCTTGCCGATCAATCTTTTCGTATGCGAACACAAGCAAATGATAGCCGAGTCCATATACCTTCTGACTGGCATCACGGAAAGGGCATGAGGACTGGGGCTGGCGAATGGAAGTTGCTTTGATATCAATTCCTAACTCTGGAAGATCTATACCGCTTGCAGAGCTACCAGGTATGTATGAATATCTACCAGTGAGATGCTTGTGAAATGCTTGTTCGATAAATGTTCCTACAGCTTTGCCGTCTGTGACTCCATATAAAAGAGGAATTGGCGTTGTGCTAAAATCTTGGACGAAGTCCCGCACCTCTATCTTGAGTTGAATCAGTGTTAGCTCATCCATTTGGATCCCCTCATGCACCATTAATTGTTTACATCCTACTTTAATCAGATACCCATGTCAATTGAAAATGAGGAAATTTAGCCTACCCAGTATGGTAATCTGTTGTTTATGATAGGGGTAGAGCGGCATGAACGTCGCATTTATTGCGCCGCCACCTCAAAAACCGCACTATAGGTCTGAGACTCCCCTGGCATGGAGATGACCACCTGCACCTGCCAGGGGCCACTCATTGAGAACTGCACGCTGGCGAGATAGGTTCCATCATGCTGGGACTTTGCTTCTACCTGGCCTGTTCCCATCTCCATCGTTACCATGTTACTCTCCAGTGTTACTTTGGCACTGGAAACGGGCCGTTTTGAATTGTTCTCGAGGATCTGTATGGAAAGGGTGGCGGGTTGCGTAATCGGGGGGGGATTGGGATTGACCTGCAAAGTCACCTGGTAGGGTCCGGCCTGCGCAGTCTGGATCTGCGCTGTGACACGGTGAGGAACGACGCTGGTAATAATTGTCCCGATCCAGGTTATAAGAATCAGAAAGGTGATGCCCAGCGCAATTGCGAGCAGCCTGCGCTTCATTTTTTACTCGTTTGAAGTGCGGGTACCCTGACTAACACCTGGCCGCCCTCCACTCTCACATCTAAGCGTGGCAATGGTGGCAATGACCTGTAAACTTGCGGCGTATTTTGGTCTACTTTGCCATATTCAGTGAACAAGGTCTGATCTGCTTTCTGCCATTGGAGGATGCAGCTCTGGTCGGTACAGGCCGCAGACATGGCTATAACCGGCTCGTTAGTCCCAGCATCTCCATCGCCATCGTTACGGATGACAAAACCAGCAATAGAGTTTACGAAAAAGAATAGCGGGTCATTTCCGAGTTCTGTCAACGTCGTCACAGGGTGCCAGGTTGTGGCTATCTTGTCAGACACGAGAGGACCATTCCATGGTGGCTGAGCCGGACCTCTGCTCACCGCCTGCTCAAGTACATGCTCGATACCAGCCCCAGCAGCCAGGGAGGCCGCAACGGCAGCGGCTCCTCCAGCAAGTAGGGCACGCCGCGAAACACGGGGTCTCATCTGCGGCTTTTTAGAGAGAAAAGGAAGACGGCGCGTTTTGGGCGACCGCTGTAACTCTTGCTCAAGCTTAGCATGCAACTCAGCGGCAAATTCAGGGCGTGGAGTGGCTTCATCAGGCGAAGCGGAGCGAAAGAGCGCAGCCATACGATAGATGCGAGCCTTGCTGGGCGTCAACCCATCTGGAGGATGAGCAGCGCGCCCCGCCTGAAGCTCCTCTATAAAGTGCTCCAGCTCCAGATAGTCTTCAACTCGTTCCTGGTCTTCTCCTGACATAATAGTGTGTCTCCGAACGGATGTCATTCAGACATCCCTGATTAATAACGATGCGACCGCAAAGCTCATATTGCCTCTGTAACAACATGTTCAAGTTTAGAAGCACTTTTCAAGGCGCGAAACTGTAATACTTTCACGTTCGCTTCCGTCAAACTCATACGTATAGCAGTATCCCGTACCGAGAGGTTAAGTAAAAAACGACAGGTCAGCACCTCGCGATAATGTTCAGGCAAAGCCTGTAGTATACTGTGCACTTTATCCTCCGGTTTGCCGTTCAGAGCAAGAGGCCCATCTTCTGCCGGGCCTTCCCAGCCAGAGTCCAGCAATTCCTCGAGCGAATTGGTCGCTATACGATAGTGAGCACGCCAGTAGTCGGCTATGGTTGTGCGAGCAACCTGAAAGAGCCACTTCTGCATGCTTTGCGCACCGCGTTCAGTATCGGCACCACGCACGGCTTTCATAAATATCTGTGACGTCAGATCCTCGGCCTCTTCACGATTCCCCACCTTGCTATATACATAGCGATAAATCCGGCCGAGGTTCTCCTGATAAAACGTCTGAAACTCCTGCACGTTAGCCCCTCCCGAGAACCCAGTATTCCTGGTCCCCCGAGAACCCTGCACCCCAGCATCTCCTGTTCCTGCGGCTGCAAGATTCGTTCTCGCCCGTTTTCCGCGCAGTGAACCCACGTTGTACTCCCTGCTAAGACAGTTTGCATGTGTTGCCGGTAAGCAAACTCTTGCATAGATAAAGATCTAACACATCAGTCTAGAAGGTAATACGCTGGCAGGTTACACTTACAACTTCGATGTATAGCGTTAAGATGTCTCATTCCATCGGGCAATTGTAAGCGTACGTTGAGGTTACACTTACAACTTCGATGGCTCTATTATATACTTGGGGACTGTGTTTGACCAGATCGAACAATGTCAATAATATGAACTCAACCTCTGAGCAATCTCCTGAGTTATTAAGAAATCTCAACCACAAAAGACAAATCTCAACTGTATTTCCAGGGATTATTCTGACTATCTTCAAGACTCTCTTTTATACTTCTTCCAGGTATATCTACTTATTTACTACTTTCACCAGCTCATTACTGGAAGAAAAGAGAACACAACTGTGAAAAAGTATCTTCTTCGCTGGCCAACCTGGCTCCTACTTGCTGCTATTATAGTCGCAGTGCTGATTCCTGGTTTGTCTGTATTTCATGTCAGCAAATCTTCCAGGGCACATGCGGCTGGCACAAACACAAGTCCTATAATATCCTTCTCCGCTAGCATCGTTCGACCCTACCAAACCGTCAATGTCACAGGGCAGGGATTCGCTCCTGGTGATAGCGTTCAGCTTCATCTCGACAACGCTAATAACTACGTCTTTGGCACATTTTATTGTGATAGCAATGGGAATTGCTCAGGAACGGTTCAGATGCCTTATGGGGGCATGGTGCAGGGGGTACATTCGATTATCGGAACAGCAACTAGCGGACTGTTTGCAGAGACTTCAGTTACTTTCGTACCACGCACCATTATCCTTGCGCTTAATTTTCAACTGTCTAAGAGTGGCCCAGGGACACCCATTCAGCTTGACGGCGACGCATTCAATGCTAATGAGCCAGTGCGAATCTTCTGGGGAGGCGCCACAGGAATACCTGAGGGATCAGCCACGACTGATGCCTCTGGGCATCTTTCCTTTAATCTTACCGTCCCAACAGGCATAGCACCCGGCAAGTATGCCGTTACCGTAGTTCGTTCTGGCCAGAAACCTGCAAAAGTATCTAGCTGGTTCAGGATACTGTCACCAGCAATGATCTCGACACCGGGTATTCGGGGCAGCCAAACAGTATTCTTAGGCGTTTCAGGTTTCCAAGCAAATGAACAAGTAGGGGTCAGTTGGAATGCCAATGGAGGCCAGCAGGTGACAACTTTCACTACAAACGATTTTGGAGATGGAGGCAGCCAATTTATACCCGCGAGCGCTCCACGTGGTTCATATACGTTAACTGCGATAGGTAACTCCAGTGGGCTAAAAGCTACAAGCAGCTTGAATGTTGGACCTGGTATCGCGCTAAAACCATATGGATATGAACTTCCCGGTGGCTTCATGGAAGTTATCGGGGGTGGTTTCACGCCAGGAGAAACCGTCAATGTCCATGTTCAATATTACACGAAATCGATTCACTCTGCTACAGTTGACGCATCGGGAGCTTTCAGTGTTGGATTTACGCTTCCAACAAGCTACAATCAAGCTAGCAATTACTTCTATGTCTATGCTGTAAGTAGTACAGGAACCGACAAAGCGAAGGCATCTTTTTCATTTGTTCCTGCCGGACTCCAACCCGATGCTTGTTGTCTATCGTACGGCTCACCGATTACCTTTACAGGTCAGGGGTTCAATCCAAATGAAGCTATCGATCTTTTCTGGAATTACCAGCACACTGGACAGTTAAAGGTAGGCTCAGTTAAGGCTGCCAGTGATGGGACATTCAGCATTACACTTTCGACACCCAGCGATCCCAATTTGTTTAATGTCTCAGTTGCCGCTGTTGGTACGGAGAGCAAGTTGAAGGCTATCACAGGTGTAGTCGAGTATGCTGCTCTCCTGTTATCTCCTCCCAGTGGGGGTGCTGGAACACGGTTACATATCAGCGGCGGGGGGTTCAATAGTACCGAGACAGTTTCGCTATCTTTTAATGGAACAACACTACCAACGGTGACTACTGATGTGAGTGGAGGCTTTAGTTTCACATATGTTGTACCAGCAAACAAAGGCGCTGGCAATGCTCCTGTCCAGGCCACAGGAAGTAGTAGTGGCATTTTCGTTGAAGCTATCTTTGGATACAAACCCGATCTAAAAATCTCTCCCTCAACAGGACCATCTGGTACTATCGTTACTGTGACCGGGCATCATTTCAGCGCAAGGTGGGAAATAGCTATCAATTGGGTAGATCCTTCGACAGGCTCTCAAAGCTACTTAGGAGCTTTTCCGACTACCTCTGAAGGCTATTTTACGGGAAACGTCACGCTTCCTACAGGTCTGCTTGGTGGCAATACATACTATATCCAGGCTTTCGATGGACAGACGCTATTACGCAGGAGCAACAATCAGTGTGCAAGGGAGCAATTTCACGGCGGGAGAAACCGTAAATGTTTATTTTCAGCAGACCAGCAATGGTATAGTCTCTGCTACCGTTGATGGATCGGGAACCTTTACGGCTGCGTTGACAGTCCCCCTGACCTACCAGAAAGGCGTTCCCTACTATGTTTATGCAGTCAGTACAACAGGGACAGACCACGCGAGCGCGCAGTTTATTTACGCGCAACCCTGGATAGGCCCAGCCAATCCGTATGACGGTTTCGCTTACAACATACCAGCCGAATTTATGGGTGCAGGTTTCGCAGCCGGAGAGGTGGTTAACTTTTATTGGATTTACGGGCAAATAGGGGAAAGGAAAGCGGGTACCGCAACAACGGATAGCCAGGGCAATTTCGACACCACCCTGATAATTCCTAGCATTCCTTTCAATCAGCAGATCAATTTAGTTGCGGTTGGCACGATCAGTAAAGTGAGAGCCAGCACTCCACTAACCGCATCCGCGGGGCTTATCGATACCCCTTCGAGTGGAAATCCTGGAGCAAAAGTGCAGGTCAACGGAGGGGGTTTTGCAAGCGGTGAGATAGTAACGTTAACATTTGAAGGAAATGCCATCGGGACACTAATCGCCGACAAGTGGGGAGGCTTTACCACTTCTTATACCATTCCATCTTCAACTCAACTTGGAACTTATCTGATAGAAGCGGTGGGTAGTTCTAGCGGCGTTTCAGTCTCGACTTCCTTCATCGTCGTACCAACCGTGGTGATTACACCAACGACGGGTACGTCTGGCACTTCAATTACTGTAAAAGGCAGTTTTTTTAATGCTTCCAGTACCCTGACTATTCTGTGGTTTGACCCGAATGCTTACGCTAATACTTTGCTCGGCACCGTTACTACTTCGTCCTCGGGAGACTTTAAGACAGTGGTTACAGCACCGGCAAACCTTACTAGCGGCGCCACTTACTATGTTCAAATATTTGATCCATCTCAAAATGTTGTAATCGCTATTGAGACATTCACCGCACAGTAAACTAGTAGTCAGTCCAGGAGCATTTGATGGGTAGGAACCTGACCCCCGCTGGCACTTACCCGTCTCACCAACGCTGCTGCGCAGCTACCCTACGGGTCAGGTGAGACGAAAGGAAAAGGGGGGTCACTACATTTCGTTGACCCGACTCATCAAATGGTGATAGACAGACCACTAGAGGCGAGGGATATATCGTTGAAATGCTATATCCCTCGCCTCTTCAACCCCAACCCATCATTACTGCTGGCAAGAGGGGACCAGCTCGACTAGAATCCCAGTGCTTCTTTCACCAGAAGAACCGAGATGCGGCCTGGCCGTTCATGCTCGACCACGAGAATCTTCGCCACGAAGCTGCCAAGCCCATTGAGGGCATGCATACGCTCGTGCTCAAGCGGATAGCTATATTCCCGTACGCGGCGGAACCCCTCGCCCAGGTCGCGCACAATTTTTTGTGCGCCTACCACCCAGATCACGTGGCCGGCACCAAAGACATAGCTCGCAAGCTGACTGCCACTCGCTGAGGCGATCAGCACCTGCCCTTGTTCCGTCACGGCATGCACACTGCCGACCACATACTCGGGACTCGACACTAACTTGCGCCATTCGCGCCCTTGCGTCTGTCGATCCAGCGCCTTCAACTGCGATCGCAGCGGGTGGTAGCGGGAGGATTCGTTGATTGCTTCGCTCAGGCCGAGCGTGTCGAGGGTGCGCGACATCGACGTGAAGACCTCAGCGCCCTCCGGCAACAAGTCGAGGACGCGGCTTCGGGCCTGTGCACCGCTGGTGACCACCTCGGCGGCCATGCCGTTCGCGGTGAGTGCGGCAACCGCCGTCGCGATTTGTTCATCGCTGGCCAGGCGG
>WNFF01008733.1_pt1 | contig 22199 bp, 14 predicted proteins | sample 5400441 | NCBI WGS metagenome assembly WNFF01 (sample SAMN13153345, study PRJNA577476) | soil metagenome | isolation source: 120 cm saprolite under Douglas fir tree site 2 hole 3 replicate 1 | place: USA:California | collected 2015-04-18
CGCTTCACGCATTCCCAAGGAATTGTCGGAGGATGCCAAGCTGGTGATGCGGCAAGCCTTCGCCGGAATGATGTGGAACAAACAGTTCTATCACTACGACGTGCGCACGTGGCTTGACGGCGACCCCGCTGGCCCGCCCCCTCCGAAAGAACGCTTGCAGGGGCGCAACCATGATTGGACGCACTTGTACACCGACGATGTGCTTTCGATGCCAGACAAGTGGGAATATCCGTGGTTCGCGGCGTGGGACTTGGCGTTTCACACGATTCCCATCGCGCTGATCGATCCGGATTTTGCGAAGGACCAGCTCATTCTGTTGCTGCGCGAGTGGTACATGCATCCGAACGGACAATTGCCCGCCTACGAGTGGGCGTTTGGGGACGTGAATCCGCCAGTGCATGCGTGGGCGGCCTTTCGGGTTTACAAGATCGAGAGGCGCCTGCGCGGAGTGGCGGATCGCGGATTCCTGGAAAAAGTGTTTCACAAGCTGCTGCTAAATTTCACCTGGTGGGTGAACCGCAAAGATCCGGAGGGCATGAATATTTTCGAGGGCGGATTTCTGGGGCTCGACAATATAGGAGTATTTGACCGCTCCGCGCCGCTTCCCACCGGAGGACATCTGGAGCAATCCGACGCCACGAGTTGGATGGGCATGTATTGTCTGAATATGTTAGCCATCGCGTTGGAACTTGCGAAGGAGGATCCGGCGTATGAGGACGTAGCCAGCAAATTCTTCGAACATTTCGTGCACATCGCGCATGCAATGAACGATATGGGCACAGATGGGCGGTCGTTGTGGGATGAGGAGGATGGTTTTTACTATGACGTGCTGCAGCTGCCCAACGGCGAGGAACACTTTCTGAAGATTCGCTCGATGGTCGGCTTGATTCCGCTGTTTGCTGTGGAAACGCTGGAGCCGGAAATCGTGGACCGCTTGCCGGGTTTCAAGCGGCGGATGCAGTGGTTCATCGACAACCATCCGGATATGCCGGAACACATCGAGACGACGCAGCGTTCGGCGCGCGGCGTGCGCCGGTTGCTCTCGCTGGTGAGCCGGGGACGGTTGAAGCGGGTATTGGAACGCATGCTAGACGAGTCGGAATTCTTGTCGCCGTACGGAGTGCGCGCGTTATCGCGGTTTCACGCGGATTTCCCCTATGAAGTTGTAGTGAATGGCCATGTGAGCCGCGTGACTTACGAGCCCGCGGAGTCGAGTACCGGAGTGTTTGGAGGCAATTCGAATTGGCGTGGCCCCATCTGGTTTCCGGTGAATTACCTGCTAATTGAATCGCTGCAGAAGTTTCATCACTACTACGGCGAGGATTTCAAAGTGGAGTTTCCCACGCGCTCGGGGAGCGAATCCGATTTATGGCAGGTGGCGGGAGAGATCTCACGGCGGCTGATTCGGATTTTCTTGCGTGGCAAAGACGGCCGGAGGCCGGTGGCGGGTGGCGCGGAGATTTTCAACGACAATCCGCATTGGAAGGATTTGGTTCTATTTAACGAATATTTTCACGGCGACAACGGTGCGGGAATCGGGGCGAGTCACCAGACGGGATGGACAGGGCTGGTGGCGAAATTGATCGAGCAGAGTGGTGAATAAAAGCGCAGCGGTAGAAATCAGAGAGGCAAAAGCGATGACCAAGTGGTTGCGGTAAATAGGAATGAGTGCGGTAGTTCAGTTCGGGCGCGACGTTTGCGGCAATCTGGAGGCAGCGGAGTCGCGCGAGTGGCTGGTGACCAACGGGATTGGCGGGTACGCTTCGGGCACGATCGCCGGCGGCATGACCCGGCGGTATCACGGACTGTTAATCGCGGCGCTGCAGCCGCCAGTTGGGCGAATGCATTTGGTGGCCGGTCTCGATGAGATTGTGCGATGCGGCGTTGCGGAATTTGCGCTGGCGACGCATCTTTGGGCGAGCGGCGCGGTCGAGCCCAAGGGATTTCAGTATATCGACGGATTTCGTCTGGATGGCACCACTCCCGTTTGGACTTACGCGCCCGGCGACGCTCGGCTGGAGAAGCGCGTTTGGATGCAGCAGGGCACGAACACCACGTACGTGCAATACACGTTGCTGGAGGGAAGCGCAGCGATCGAGATGGAGCTGAATGCGCTCGTCAATTATCGCGATTTTCATGCGTCGACCCATGCCGGTGACTGGAGGATGAGCGTTGATCCGGTGGAACATGGCGTGAGGGTGGTGGCGTTCGACTGGGCGGCGCCGTTTTATCTGAAGAGCGCGGAAGCGGCTTGCGAGCCGCGGCATGAGTGGTATCGCGATTGTTTTCTTGCCGCGGAGCGAGAGCGCGGGCTGGACGATCGCGAAGACCACTTATTTGCAGCGATTTTCCGAGCAAAGCTGAGCGCCGGCGAGAGCGTCACGATCGTTTTGACGACCGAAGAAAGCGCGGCTTTGGATGGCGAAACAGCGCGGGTTCAGCACTCTGGTCATGAAGCAAAAATTGCCGCCGCATGGAACGCGCAAAGCAATGCAATTTCCGCTGGGTCCCCCGCGTGGCTGCAGCAGCTTGTGCTCGCGGCGGACCAATTCATCGTGAAGCGCGCTTTGCCAGACGAGCCCGACGGGCGCAGCGTTATCGCGGGGTATCACTGGTTTGAGGATTGGGGCCGCGACACGATGATTGCGTTGCCGGGACTAACCCTGGCAACCGGGCGCCCGGAAGCGGCGCAGCAGATTCTCCTGGCGTTTGCAAAATATGTCGACGGCGGGATGCTTCCGAATAAATTCCCGGATGCCGGCAACGAGCCCGAATACAACTCCGTGGACGCGGGGCTTTGGTATTTCGAGGCGGTGCGGCAATATTTCGCCGCGACTCGCGACATGCAAACGCTGCAAAAACTCTTTCCTGTTCTGGCAGGAATGATCGACGCACACGTGAAGGGTACACGCTACCAGATTCATGCGGATGCGGCGGATGGATTGCTTTATGCAGGCGAACCTGGTGTGCAACTCACCTGGATGGACGCAAAGATTGGCGATTGGGTGGTGACGCCGCGCACCGGCAAGGCTGTCGAGGTCAACGCGGTATGGATCAACGCGCTCGAGACCATGACGCTGTTCGCGCGAGTATTGAAAATCTCGAGCGACGGCTATGAGACCTTGTCCAGCAAGGCCAAGGAGGGCTTCCACAGATTTTGGAACGCCGAGCGGCAGTGCTGTTACGACGTGATCGACGCGCCCGGAATCGGGAATGACGCTTCATTGCGGCCGAACCAAATCTTTGCGGTGTCGCTGCCAGTGAGCCCGCTGCCGAGCGAGCAGCAGAAATCCGTGGTTGACATCTGCGCGGCACAACTGCTGACGCCGTATGGACTTCGCAGTCTCGCACCGGGTGAGGCCGGCTACCACGGACTATACGGCGGCGGGCCTCGCGAACGCGACGCCGCTTATCACCAGGGAACGGTGTGGGCGTGGCTGCTCGGTTCCTTTGCCCTGGCGCATCATCGGGTTTACGCCGACCGCGTGGCGGCGATGCGCTTTCTCGAGCCCGTGGGGGCCGCGGTTCAGCGCTACGGGCTCGGCACGCTCGGCGAGATTTTCGACGGTGACGCGCCGTTTGCTCCGAAGGGATGTATCGCGCAGGCTTGGAGCGTTGGCGAAGTACTGCGCGCTTGGGTCGAGTTGGCACGCGAACCAAATTCCGCGGGCACTCGCCCCAAAAGGGCACCAAAGAAGAGCGCTGCACCGGCCTGAAAGCGGCGACTATACTTCATATAGCTCGATCAGGACCTTGCCGGAATTGAGCGAGCTGATCAGGAAAAAATTGACGCGCGTGCCGCCGGCGCCTGCGCGGGTTTGCGGGTAGATCGGCTGCACGCCGAAGTTTTCCTTCAGTATTTGCGTGGCACGATCCACATTCTTGCAGCGAAACTCCACTTGTTGTACGCCTTCTCCAAATTTCGCCAAATAGCGCGCAATGGCCCCTTGCCCGCTGGGGTCGGCTGTGGTTAGCACATCCAGAGAAATATCGTTTGGGAAATGCAGCTCGAATTCTTCGGCGTCCTGATCCGGCGGCACGTGCGCCAGTGGCGGCAAGCCGTTAGCTTCGCGAATGCGCGCGAATGTTTCGCGCCTGACCGCCAAACCCACTGTAAGGGAATGTCTCGCACCGCAGAGCTGGGCGAACTCCGGATTGCTCCACCATGCATAGGCGGCGCGATCCGCCGGGGCCCGGCCGCGGCGATAGATTTCCGTCGCGGCCGCGGAGCGCATGACGGGGTCGCTCGAGGAAAGATCAGCGATAGCCGAGGCAAGCGGACTGGACATGGATAGCCCGAAATTGTAGCGTGAGGGCCGGGCCAAAAGCCAAAGCGAAGCGCCCGCGGCAGCAAGTAACCAAAGCGCCTCGTTTTTCATCCCAAGCGATATGCCAAAGCCAGTGATGTTGACCGTGGATGACGATCCCGAGGTGTTGCGCGCCATTGAGCGCGACCTGCGCGGGCATTATGCCGAGCGCTACCGAGTAATGCGCGCCAACTCCGGCAGCGCCGCGCTCACCACTCTTCGCGAGCTCAAAGCCCGCAATAATCCCGTGGCGCTTCTTCTAGCCGACCAACGCATGCCGCAGATGGACGGCGTAGGCTTTCTCACGCAAGCGATGGATATTCATCCGCAGGCCAAGCGCGCGCTGCTCACCGCGTACGCCGATACGAACGCTGCGATTGACGCCATCAACGAAGCGCGCGTGCACTACTACCTGATGAAGCCTTGGGACCCGCCAGAGGAGAAACTGTTCCCTGCTCTCGATGATCTGTTGCATGATTGGACCGCTCAGTTTCGCCCTCTGTACGAGGGTATTCGCGTTTTGGGCACGCGATGGTCTTCCCGCGCTTATGAGCTGCGCGATTTCCTCGGCCGCAATCAAGTGCCGTACCAGTGGATCGACGTCGAGGTCGCGTCCACGGATCCCGAAGTACGCCGGCTCCTTGATTCCCTGGGCCCGGAGGCAGAAACTTTGCCGCTCATACTCTTCCCGGACGGTGAGCGCCTGGCCGAGCCGCCGTTTCCCGCAGTCGCCAGCAAGCTGGGCCTGCACACCAAGGCGCAGACGAATTTTTACGACCTCGCCATCATCGGCGGCGGACCCGCGGGGCTTGCTGCGGCCGTCTACGGCGCATCGGAAGGATTGCGCACGGTGATTGTTGAGCGCGAAGCTCCTGGCGGCCAAGCAGGACTCAGCTCGCGCATTGAAAATTATCTTGGATTTCCTTCGGGACTGAGCGGCGGCGATTTAGCGCGCCGCGCGGTGGCGCAGGCGCGGCGCTTCGACGTGGAAATTCTTTCTCCGCAAGAGGCGCAAAACCTCCGCATAGACGGCCCCTACCGGCACATCAAACTTTCCGACGGCTCGGAAATCTCCTGCCACGCTTTGCTGCTAGCCATGGGAGTACAGTGGCGTGCGCTAGACGTGCCGGGAATAGAGCGACTTCAGGGCGCGGGCGTCTATTATGGCGGCGGAGCCTCGGAAGCCATTGCCTGCAAAGGCGAAACGGTTTACATCGTGGGCGGCGCGAACTCTGCCGGCCAAGCAGCGATGCATTTCTCGAAATTCGCGCAAAGGGTGATCATGTTAGTGCGCGGCGGTTCGCTTGCGAGTACTATGTCGCACTATCTGATCGAGCAGATCGAGAAGACGCCGAACATTGAAGTGTGGACACACACCAGCGTGATTGAAGTTCATGGCGATACGCACCTCTCGGATATCACGATTCAGCGGGCCGTGACCACGGAAGTCGAGAAGCTGCCGGCCAGCAGCTTGTTCATTTTCATCGGTGCGCAGCCGCGTACGGAATGGCTCGATGGCTTGATCAAGCGCGACGAGCGGGGCTTCATTTTGTCCGGCCCGGATTTGCTTAAAGATGGAAAAAAGCCCGAAGGCTGGACCCTCGACCGCGACCCCGGACTGCTGGAGACCAACGTCCCCGGCGTTTTTGTCGTGGGCGACGTGCGGCACGGTTCAGTGAAGCGGGTGGCATCCGGCGTCGGCGAAGGCGCCGTGGTCGTGCAGTTCATGCATCAATATTTGGCCAAGGTCCAGTGACTCCAACCTCTGCATGGCGCACTCGGAAAGGCGGCGAAACGCATGACGGAAATGCCGGGTAAGGCCCGCATCGACGCATTGATCGCGGATCTCCGCAAAGTGGTTTGTCAACCACGCCGAAGAGCGGCTAGTAGAGGCCGGCGAAGTCGTAACTCACGAAGGTTCTCCCGCGGATACAATGTTGGTCCTCCTCGAAGGCGAAATACGCGGACGGCGTGAAGGCGAAGCTGACGGCCCGACGTACACCGCGCAAGCGCCCGCCGTAACCGGCTTCCTGCCCTTCTCACGAATGAAAATAGTGCCCCTGACTGCGCGCGCCGTTCGTCCGGTGCGCGTCCTGGCGATGAACTCCAAGCACTTTCCGGAAATGTTGCATCGCATGCCTGACCTCGCGCAGCGCTTGGTAGGCGTGCTGACCGATCGCGTCAGATCCTTCACGATGGTCAACCAGGAGCGAGAAAAGCTCGCGGCGCTCGGCAAGCTGTCGGCGGGTTTGGCCCACGAATTGAATAATCCATCGTCGGCGGCCCGGCGCTCCGCGGGAGCGCTCCGCGATTGCCTTGCTCGCCTGCGTCAGGTGGGTCGTTCTTCCACCATTGGGCCGGATGACTGCGCGCAGTTGGCTAAGCGCGAAGAGGAAATTCGCGTCGCACTGAAGCCGGCGCAATTCAAGGACGAATTCGAGCGTGTGGAACGCGAAGAAGCCATTCAGGGCTGGCTAGAGGGCCGTAAGGTCGCCGACGCGTGGAAATTGGCGCCTCTCCTGGCCGAGGCAAACTTGACCGATCCCCAGCTCGAAAGCTTCGCCGCCACAGCGGGCGCATCGCTGGGACCGGAGCTGACGCGATTTGCTACGCTCCTCGAGATGGAGCGCATCGCCGACGAGCTCGAGCACAGCACCACGCGTATCTCCGACCTCATCAGGGCCATCAAGGAATATTCCTACATGGACCAGGCCAAGCTGCAGGAAGTGGACGTCACCAAGAGCCTGGAAACCACGCTGACCATCATGCATCACAAGCTGAAGCGCGGCATCGCGGTGACTCGCAACTACGCGCCAGACCTGCCGAAAATCATGGCCTATGGCAGCGAGCTCAACCAAGTATGGACCAACCTGATCGACAACGCCGCCGACGCCATGGGCGACAACGGCAAGTTGCGCATCCGCACCGCCCGCGAAAACGATTTCATCCTCGTGGAGATTGCTGACGATGGCCCCGGCATTCCTCCTGACGTCAAGTCGCGCATCTTTGAGCCATTCTTCACCACAAAAGGCGTGGGCGAAGGCACGGGTTTGGGGCTCGACTTCGTCTACCGCATCGTCACCGGCATGCACGGGCAAGTTTCCGTGGATTCTGTACCCGGCGACACGCGCTTTGCAGTACGCATACCGATTCAAGTTCCCGAATAGAGCCACGAGGAGAACCCATGGCGGAGACCTGCACGCACACCGATCAAATTCGCCACCTCAAACCCAAGACCCATGTTTGCGAGGAGTGCGTGAAAATGGGCGACACCTGGGTGCACCTGCGGCTTTGCGAGATCTGCGGCCATGTGGGCTGTTGCGATTCCTCGAAGAACAAACACGCCACCAAGCATTTTCGCGGGACCAAGCACCCCATCGTGCAGTCCATCGAGCCGGGCGAAGACTGGTATTGGTGCTACATCGATGAAGTGATGTTTGAAGAAGGATGAAGCGTGACCTCTTGCGTCATGCGCGCGACCTGACTGGAAAAAGCAGCGAAGCCGCAAGCGCCAGCAGCAAAATCCCCGCAACCACCAGCAAGGAAATGTGTTCGGGAATGTCCACCCACTTGTGGGCAATCATTTTTGCGCCGATGAAGGTCAAAACGGACGACAGCCCCACGGTCAGGTAGCGCAAACGCGACAGCACTCCTGCCAGCAGGAAGTACATAGCACGCAGACCCAGAATCGCGAAAACGTTGGAGGTATAAATGATGAAGGGATCCTGCGTGATACCGAAGATCGCGGGAATGGAATCGATAGCCAGCGTGATATCCGTGATTTCGACAACCAGCAGCACCAGAAAAAGCGGCGTCGCGTAAACCTTCCCGCCGCTGCGTGCGAAGAAATGTTCTCCCCCATAATCGCGCGTTACACGGAGATGTTTGCTTGCGAAGCGAAAAATGGCGCTTTGCTCCGGGTGGACCTTCTCCTTCTTCACAAAGAGCATATGAATTCCGGCGTACACAATAAATGCGCCAAATATATACAGCACCCAGGAAAAGCGCTGAATCAGCTCCGCGCCGGCCAGAATCATCGCCCCGCGCATCACCAGCGCGCCCAAAATGCCCCATTCGAGCATGCGGTGCTGGAGGCGTGCGTCGACCGCAAACGTGCGGAAGATCACCAGAAAAAGAAACAGGTTGTCGACGCTAAGAGCCTTTTCAATCAGGTAGCCGGTGAAGAATTCCAGGCCCGCTTGCTTCCCGGAATAGTGCACTATGCCCAACCCAAACAGAATCGAGAGCGCAACCCACAGCAAGCTGAAGAACCCGGCTTCGCGCAAGCTGACCTTGTGCAAGCGCTGGTTGAATACGCCCAAGTCCAACGCGATACACGCCAGAATGAAAACGTTGAATCCAATCCACAGCAGGGGAGTGCCCATAGGGATGCACGCGGCGTGTTAGGGAGCCGAGGCGGGCCTACGGGCATTTAGGTTGGTGAGCTCGATGCGCGTAGTCTGCCCCGCGCGGATGGCCACCGGCACGTCCCAACTGAGCCTGGTGTCGCCGGCATTGGCATCCAGATTCAGCGTGCTAACCCAGTAGTCTCCGGGAGCGAGGCCGGAAACCGAGGCGTGGCCGTCCAGATCCGTGTCTGCTTTCGCGGCAAGATATTTGGTTTGCGCGAATTCCGGCGCCAACCGCTGTAGGCGCCGTCTGTGGTCGGCTTGAATTTGGGACCACTGTTGCTGCGGATTCACACCGACGAGTTCGAGTTCGATTCCGCTTACCGTGGACGGATTCTTCTGTATGAATTTCTTCAGCGCGACGTAGTATTCCTGCAGTTGCTTGTTGTAGCGATCCGGGTGCGCCGTCTTGTCGGCGTCGGCATATCTCGGCTTGGGAACTCCAGTGGTCACGCCGCCGCTGTTGGAATGCTGGTAGGCCAGAAGAAATTCAGGCACATGAATGATGTCGTCGGGCGTGACCAGGCGGTCCAAATCGGGCAGGGTCAAATCAAGAATCTCGTGCGCTTTCAGCCACTCCTTCAGTTCAGGGGACACCTTTAGGCCTTCGATAAATTTCTCTCGCGGCGGAACTACGTTTTCCCCTTCTACCTCGTTCACGATTTCGGCGTAGCTCTTGGTCAGAACGTAAAATGTGAACTGCCGCACCGGCTCCGGGCGCGCCGCTGTCGGCGTGATGCGCACCGCAAAGTCGAGCGAGCCGGTGGCGCGTTGCGCCCATGTAGCGGGCGCTAGAAAACAGGCACAACTCAGCACGGAAATGAAACGCGGTAACGCTCTTCGCATGGGCTTCATCGTAGCAGATTGCCCGCGGAGGAAGGGGAAGAAGGAATTACCCGTTGCTGAGGTGAGCTACAACTATGACGCAGTGGACGCGCCGCAAGCCACGAGAAGAAATGCGTTACGCGATCAAAAGAGACGGAAGACCGCTTCAATCGTAACCCACGCCGCAATCGCGCGCCGATTTGCATCGCGTGCCGGATTAAATTTCCAGCCGCGGACGGTCTGCGCCGCGCGCTCGTCCAATCCGAAGCCAACGCCCCGCGTCACTCGAATATCCGACGCTTTTCCGTCGGATCCAACCAGCACGCGCAGCGTTACCGTGCCTTGCACCTTCACGTGTCTGGCTTCATCTGTGTAAATCGGATACGGACAAACAACGCACGTTGGTGGCGTAACTCCGCGAGAATACCCTCGTTCGCTTCCGCCCTCGCCGCCGCCCGGTCCTTCGCGATCTCCCATGCCTCCGTCTTTCCCCGCGCCGATACCGCCATTGGAGCCAGGCCCGGCGGAATTGGTTTTGTCGGACATCCAAGGCAGGCCCAGATCGTTTTGCGGCGCGACGATCGGAGGCGCCTGCGCATCCAGAATTGTCGCTGTGATGGGCAGAAGGTGATTGGCGTTGTCCGGCAACCTCGGCGGTGCAAGTTGGACCGACGATCGTGGGGCGAGGAATCCGTGATTGGCGGGCGAAGCGGCCTCTTCGCCACCGCCGGCTTTCGGACCGGAAGAGGGCTTGCTCACAAAGTGATCTGCGTCCGGCGAGTAGAGCAAGGGCCCAATCGACACGGAAACTTGAGGCTTTGGTTCTGCTCTCTGGTGCACCTTTTCTGACGCGACAATCGAAATCGCCGCAATTACCGCGCCGTGCGTCAGTAACGATAGCGTCTGTGCGCGACGGCTGCGGGTCGATCGCTCGAACTTCAACAAGTGAATTGGAGCGCCATTCGCGGACGTAGGCGCTAGCCTCGCGGAAACGAAAAGTTGCCAGAAGTTTTCCTGGACGCGGCCGAGCCAGGAATCGGATGAAGCGCGAATAGAAGAGAAGCCTCGCAGGCGAATTTCACGCACGGGTGCCTCCGCGCCGCCCAAAAATGTTGTCCTCGACGAAGGCGAGCGGCAATTGGCAGGTGTGAAGTGCGCAGTTCTAGATTGGTTGCCCGCGCCGAAGGGCACGTTCAAAATTTCAATAGAAAATCCGTTAGTACAGTCGGAACGTGACTTCGATGGGTACGATGGTTGGCACAACCTTGCCGTTCGGACCCACGGCAGGTTTGAACTTCCAGCCCCTGACGGCTTCGATGGCTTTCTCTTCCAAGCCAAGACCTGGGCCTTTCACAACGGAGATGTTGGTGGCGCGGCCGTCGGTGGTGATCGTCACTTGCAAGACGACCGTTCCTTGATACTTGGCTTTGCGCGCCTCGTCGGAATACTGCGGGATCGGGCAGTACAGGCAAATCGGCACACCGACGCCGTTCACGCCCGCGCGAAACGCGCCGCCGCCCGTTCCGCCGCCTTCGCCAGGACCGAGTCCCCCGCCGGTGCCGCTGCCGATGCCCGTGCCGTTGCCGTGACCAAGCGAATCAGAGTACGCGGAAGCCAGCGGGTCACCGAATGTCGACATATTCGGGCTCGGAACTTTCAAGTCCGGCGGACCCAGGAGCGAGGGATCCATGGCCAGCTTCGGATTCAGATTCTGAATCTTCACCTGCGGCGGAGTAAATTGCGTCCACTTGAACTTGGGCAATTTCCCTTTATTCACCGGAGTCAGGGTGTGGTCGTTGGCGCCGCCACCGCCGCCGGCTTTGTCCGCGCCGGCAGGCAGCTTCGCTACGTAGGGCGAAATGTCGAGCGGCATAACGTCCACATTGCTCTTCGCCTGAATGGGCGTGGAAAAGTGCCAGAAAAGCGGAACAAAAATGACCAGTGCGAAGATCGCTGCGTGAAGACCCATGGAAATGATTTGCGTCCAGCCGAAGTTTTCGTCCTTCGACCAAATCTCTTTCACCCTTACAGGCTTGCTGGTCACTTGCAGTGGTGGAAGCTTGGTTGGTGCGAACGCTTCCTTGATCCGGTAGAAGAAACCTCCAAAGTTCGCGCCCCAATTCACTGCCAGCTTGCTGTTGAGCGGTCCTTTGGGCACCGGGCGGGAGCTCAAAAACTCTTTCAGGTTCTCGCCGACTCCGCCGCCAAACGCATTGCGCGTGAACGGCGCACCCGGACGCTCCACAACTTTCACTGGGCGCTCGGTCAGAAACTGCTTTAGGTTTGACCAGAAATTATCGGATACGAGATGTGCGGGAGCCCCAAAGCGGGGCACGGCGTTGGCCGGTACAGGCACGGCCTTTTGCTGCGAGCTAGAGCCTCCAGGCGCGTTTCGTTTTATGTTCGCGGGCAAAAGGCTTATAAAAGATGAATCTGGCACCTGTGTCCCCTAGATCAGCCGCCAATCGGCATGGATTTAGACGTAAGAAACCCTCGACTAGGTGTCCCCGGAAATACGATTCCCGCAGGCTCGCATTGGTTGCACGGGCCTTGCGGCTGACACCCATTGCTATTCATTGTAACATACGCTATTCACGCTGCTTTCCGATGTTTCCCGCCAAACACCTTAGGGAAATAACGGCATAGAAGGGGATTGCGCTAAATCGACCCATGTCCGACCCGCTCGAACTCAAAAAGACACTGAATCTGCCGAAGACGGACTTTCCCATGAAGGCCAGCTTGCCGCAAAATGAGCCCAAACAGCTCGCTGCCTGGCAGGAGTCCAACCTCTACGAGCGCATTCTGGAAGTCCGCAAGGGCAAGCCCCTGTTTGTCCTGCATGACGGCCCGCCGTATCCCACCGGGGAAATTCATCTGGGGACCGGCCTGAACAAAATCCTGAAAGACCTGGTCGTGAAGACCAGGAGCATGGCCGGACATTACGCCCCGTACGTGCCGGGTTGGGACTGTCACGGACTGCCCATCGAAACGCAGGTCGAAAAGGAATTGGGCGGCAAAGGCAAAGTGCCGCCGGCGGAGTTTCGCAAGCTGTGCCGCGAGTTTGCCGCCCGCTATGTCGAGCAGCATAAGCGCGACTTCAAGCGCCTCGGCATCGTCGGCCGCTGGAACGACCCTTACCTGACGATGAGCTTCGACTACGAGGCCACCATCGCCGGTGCGTTTCTCGATTTCATGGAGACCGGCTACGTCTACCGCGGACGCAAGCCGGTGTATTGGTGCATCCACGATTCCACGGCGTTGGCCGAAGCCGAAGTCGAGTACGAAGACCACACCAGCCCCTCGATCTGGGTCAAATTCGGTGTCGTAGGCGGCGGTTCGGGCGAAGCCGCGAAGATCGGCCCTGACGTGAGCGCGGTGATCTGGACTACCACTCCCTGGACAATTCCGCACAACCGCGCGCTGGCGTTTCATCCCGATTTTGAATACGTCGTGGTCGAAACCGAAAGAGGTGCGCTGTTGCTCGCGGCGGATCGCGTTGCGGCTTTGCAGGCGGAAAGCGGAATCAAGGAAGCCCGCATTCAGGGAAAGTTCAAAGGTGCCGACTTTTCCGGGATGAAGTTTCAGCATCCGTTTTTGCCGATTCAGGTGCCCGGCATTCTCGCCGAGTACGTCACACTCGATCAGGGCAGTGGCATCGTGCACACCGCTCCCGGACACGGCGCCGATGACTTCTATTCCGGCCAAAAATATGGTTTGGAAATTTACGCGCCGGTTGATGATCGCGGCGTGTATCTGGAGGGCTTGCCGGAATACAAGGGCAAGGATGTTTTCACCGCGAATCCCATCATCGTCAAGCTGCTCGCCGAACGCGGCGCGCTGCTCGGCAATCATGAGTACAAGCACAGCTATCCGCATTGCTGGCGCTGCCACAATCCCGTGATCTTCCGCGCCACCGAGCAGTGGTTCATCAAGATTGACGCCGCAGCCCTCGGCCGCAGTGCAAGCCTGCGCCAGGAAGCGCTCGGCGAAATCCGCCACGTGAAGTGGATTCCCGCCTGGGGCGAAGACCGCATGTACGACATGATCGCGGAGCGTCCCGACTGGTGCGTTTCGCGCCAGCGCTTCTGGGGTGTCCCGATCATCGTTTTCTATTGTGACGCGTGCGGCACGCGGCTCGAAGATTTCAAAGCCCTGCGAAACGTCGTGCGCTGGTTTGAGAAAGAAGGCGCGGACGCCTGGTACCAGCACACCGCCGAGCAGCTCTTGCCCGCCGGAACAACGTGCTCCTGCGGAGCGACAAAGTGGCGGAAAGAAAACGACATTCTCGATGTCTGGTTCGATTCCGGTTCCTCGAACCTCGCGGTTCTCACGCCGAAAAATGGCTTAGTCGAGCCGGGACAAGACTGGCGTCCTGCCGACGTTTATCTCGAAGGCCCCGACCAGTATCGCGGCTGGTTCCACAGCTCGCTGCTCGTCGCCACCGGCATCAAGCACAAAGCTCCGTTTCGCAGCGTTGTCACACACGGCTGGACCCTCGACGAAAAAGGCCAGCCCATGTCTAAGTCCCTTGGCAACGCTCTATACCCCAATGAAATCGTCGAGCGCTGGGGCGCCGACCTGCTTCGCCTCTGGGTCGCCTCCGTCGAATACCAAGCCGACGTGAAAATGAGCGAGCGGGTGATGACCCAGCTCAGCGAGGCCTATCGCAAAATCCGCAACACGTTTCGCTTCGCGCTCGGCAATTTGGCCGATTTCGATCCTGCACACGACGCGCTCCCCAACGATCAGCTCGAGGAAATGGATCGCTGGATGCTCGACGCCGCCTACGATTTCCATCGCGTCTATCACGCCATCCACGATTTCTGCGTCGTCGATCTCAGCTCCTTTTATTTCGACGTGCTCAAAGATCGCCTTTACACGAAAGCCGCCAGGAACAAATCGCGCCGCTCCGCGCAAACCGCCATCTGGAAGATCACCAGCGCGTTAGTCCGCCTCATCGCCCCGGTGCTCGTCTTCACCTCCGAAGAAATCTGGAGATACCTGCCGAAGGCCAAAGGCGAGCAGCCCAGCGTGCACATGGCGGAGTTCCCCGACGCCGAAAGCCTGCGTACCGGAATTGCGCCGGGGAAAAGGAACTCCTGGGAAAGGCTTCTCGGTATCCGCAGTCAGGTCTTGAGCGCGCTCGAAACTGCGCGCGACCAAAAATTGATCTCCAGCTCACTAGAAGCCAGAATTACGCTCGTTCCTAAGACGGATCGGAGTGAAGAAGAACGAAAAAACCAACTTGATTTCCTTCGATCGCATTTGCCTGATCTTCCGGCCCTTTTTATTGTTTCGCAAGTTGAAGTTTCTAATGACGTTTTCGAATCGCCTGGATCCGTCACAGAAGTAGGAGCTACAGGAGATCTGATTGTCGTTGTGCACAGAGCGACCGGCAAAAAGTGCGAGCGCTGCTGGAACTATTCCGTTCACGTCGGCGAGAACTCGCGCTATCCCACCATCTGCGAACGGTGCAGCGAAGCGCTCGCGGAAATCGAAGGCGCAGCCGCCCATGCGACAATCTGACGCATTCCTTTGGAGGGCGGTGGTCTTGCCGCCGCCTTCACGTCCGAGCCCCAAGTCGACGGCCAACCGGCGCCGCAGACTTCCAAGTTCGAGGTTGCTGTGATTCCCGCCCGCCTCCGCTGGCTCTGGCTCACCCTTGCCGTCGTCCTCCTCGACCGCGCCAGCAAAGCATGGTTCGAATCGCAAACCACGGAAGGCTGGCACCGCGAATTGATCCACAATTTCATCTACCTGGTGCACAGCCGCAATCCTGGCATCGCCTTCGGTGTCTTCGCCGATTCGCCATCGCCCGCCATGCGCATCTTGCTGATCGTCGGCTCCGCTGCGGTAATCGGCGCGCTCGCTTGGCTGTTCGTCGCCGGCCACAGCGGCGGGGCCCTCACTGCTGCCGGCCTCGCGCTTCTACTCGGCGGTGCAACCGGCAACGTGACCGATCGCATCGTCCACGGCGCGGTCACCGACTTCTTCGAAGTCTGGCTCGGCAGCTACCACTGGCCCGCCTTCAACGTCGCCGATTCCGCCATCACCATCGGTGCTGCTCTCATCATCATCGACGTCCTTTTCTTCCACAAACACCACGCCCCCCCGACGTCACCAAACAGCAAGCCGACTGACCTGGATAAGCTCACTTTGCCGCGCGGCCACATCTAATTTTGACTCTGCTCCTTCGACCGAAGAGCATCCAGCGCCCAATTCACCAGCGCTGCTACAATCTCCGCGTGAGCCAGAGCAACGAATCCTCGCGTCACGAATTCGTCGCCGCCGAAAGCGAAGCAGGACAGCGTCTCGATCAACAAATCGCCTCCCGCTTCAGCAGCATCAGCCGCACCCGCGTCCAGGAACTCATCGAAGCCGGCTTGGTGCTCGTGAATTCCCGGCCAGCCAAAGGCTCGCACCGCCTCCGTACCGGCGAGCGCATCCAAATCCAAATCCAGCCTCGCCCTCCGCTACGCGCCGAAGCCGAATCCATTCCCCTCGACATCCTTTACGAAGACGACGACGTCATCGCCGTCAACAAGCCCGCCGGCATGACCGTGCACTCCGGCGCCGGTACCACGCGCGGCACCTTGGTCAACGCCCTCCTGGGCCGGGGCCAAGTTCTCTCGCAAGGTGGCGACGCCCTCCGCCCCGGCATCGTTCACCGCCTCGACAAAGACACCTCCGGGATCATTCTCGTCGCCAAAAACGACGCCGCTCACGCCAAACTCAGCGAAGCTTTCCGCCAACGCCAAATCAAGAAAATCTACCTCGCGCTCGTGCAAGGCCTCCTGAAACAAGATCGCGGCACCATCGACCTCGCCATCGCCCGCGACCCCAAGCGCCGAACACGCATGACCGCTCGCCGCAGCATCGTTCTCGGCAACGCCCGCGAAGCCCGCACCGACTGGCGCGTCCTGGCACGCATCGATACCGCCTCGCTCCTCGAAGTGCAGCTCCACACCGGCCGCACCGCTCTACGGCGCCGCCGCCCAACTCCGCATCGGCAAGCTCTCGCTTCCCGCGCTGCCCCGCAATTTCCTCCACGCCGCCAAGCTCGGTTTCGCGCAACCGCGCACCGGTGCCTGGATCGATCTCCGCGCGCTGCTGCCGCAAGATCTCCGTACATTCCTCCAGCAACTCGCCACCGCCGCCGGCGAGTCTCCCGAGCGAATTGACGCTGCCCTCACCGCCTACCTATAATCGATTCACATGCGTCGGATTTTCATCTCCGTGCTCTTGACCGCCGATTCTGCTCCTCGCATCGGCCAGCTTGCCCGCCGGGGCGGGCGATCGCGCCCAGCAATCTTCCAGCGCCACCGCGCCTGGCAAGCGCCAAGACGCCGCTCAGCAGCCCGCGCATCCACAGCCCGCTCCGTCGCAGGAAGCGGCACCGCAACGCCAGGATCAAGGCAAAATCACCCAGGTCGTCAATCTCGTCGACGTCCTTTTCACTGTCCTCAGTCGCCGCAATAAATTAGTTCCCGACCTCGAGAAAGACGACTTCAAGGTTTGGGACGACAAGAGCCCCGAATCGATTCGCTACTTCAGCCGCCAAACCGACTTGCCCCTGCGCATCGGCCTGCTCATGGACACCTCCAACAGCATTCGCGACCGCCTCAAATTCGAGCAGGACGCAGCTACCTCATTTCTCTTCAGCGTCCTGCGCCACAACAAGGACCAGGCGTTTGTCATGACTTTCGATGACGAACCGGCCATCCTGCAAGGGTTCACTGACGATGCCGGGCGCTTGCGCGACGAAATCGTTAAGACGCGCGCTGGCGGCGGTACGGCGGTCTACGACGCCATCTACGGCGCCTGCCAGAAGGAGCTAAGCCACCCACCGCGCCCGCCGGGTGACCAGCCCGACGTGGTGCGCCGCGTCATGATTCTCATCAGCGATGGCGACGACAATCTCTCCAATCACACGCGCTCCGAAGCCATTGAGATGGCCCAGCGCTACAGTGTGGTCATCTACACCATCAGCACCAGCACGCAGTGGATTCAGCTCTCCCAAACCAACCCGGACAAGATCGCCAATCGCAAGACGCATCTCACCGAGGGTGATAAGATTCTGCAAGATCTAGCTGATGAAACGGGCGGGCGCGCGTTCTTCCCGTATCACGTCGACGATCTCGACCAATCCTTCCAAGACATCGGCGACGAGTTGCGCAATCAATACTCCATCGCTTACATCCCTACGCATTCGCAGTATGACGGCAAGTATCACAGAATCCGCATTGAAGTGCCGGAGCACAAGGGCTATCAGGTGCGCGCCCGCCGCGGCTATTTCGCCAAGGCCAATACCGGCGGTTCGGCGGGAACAAACCCCTCGGGCACGGGGAATTAGCCCCATAGGCAACTTTCGCTTCCCCTTCGCCTCGTAATCCGCTACGCTTCTCTCCGTTACCCTTGGCAAGCATGGGCACACTCTTTGATCTCGAGCCGCTGGCCGACCCCGGCCTGAAACTCAATGACGCGCAGCGGCGCGCCATCACGCACGGCGATGGTCCGCTGCTCGTGATTGCCGGCGCCGGCACCGGAAAGACCCGCGTCATTACCGAACGCATCCGCCACCTGCTGCAGTCCGACCCGAACCTCGCGGGTGAGAACATTCTGGGTCTTACGTTCACCGACAAAGCCGCCGGCGAGATGAAGGCGCGCGTGGTAAAAACCGTCGGGGAGCGCGCTAAGGACGTCACCCTGAAAACGTTTCATGCCTTTTGCGAGTCGCTCCTGAAAGATACCGACCCCCGCAGCCGCATGCTTGACAAAGTCGATCATTGGATTCTCCTTCGGCGCAATCTTTCTCGCTTGCAGCTCGATCGTTACCGTAGGCTGGCCGAGCCCGGCCAGTTCTTGAATGACTTCGTGGAGTTTTTTTCGCGCTGCCAGGATGAGCTGATCTCCTGCGAGGACTATCAGAGGTATGCCGACAAACTGGCCGCCCAATTGGAAGCCGAGCGCAGTCAGCTTGATGCCGACACGTTGGCCGAGCGCCAGGAAACTGTGGCCCGCGAACAGGAGATCTCCCGCGCCTACCGCGCCAGCGAAGAGCTACTGCGCGAAAAGAAGTGCTCTTCGTTCGGCACCCTCATCACCGGCGCCGTCGGTCTGCTGGAGCAGGACGCCGCTCTGCGCACCGCGCTGCAAACTCGCTATCGCTACATTCTGGTCGACGAATTTCAGGATACCAATATCGCCCAATTGCGTTTGCTCGAGCTGCTCATCAACGATGCCAAAAACATTTTCGCGGTCGGCGACAATGATCAAGCCATCTACCGCTTTCGCGGCGCTTCTTTCGGCAGCTTCAAGCTTTTCCTGGAACGCTTTGCCGGCTGGTGCGAAGGCCAGGATTCCACGAAGTTCCGCATCAGCCTCACTGAGAACTATCGCTCCACCCCCAACATTCTGCGCGTCGCGACGCAGGTGATTGGCCAGAACACGGTCAGCGCCGATTTCCCCAAGAAATTGCTTACCCCCAGCAAACCTGAAGGCGAGAAAATTCGCATCGTGGAGCTCGCCATACCGGAGGACGAAGCACGCTGGGTTGCCGGCGAGCTCCAGCGCATCCACAAAGCCGGCCGCCGCTGGCGCGAATTCGCAGTGCTCTACCGCGCGCATAATCATCGCGACGACCTCGTGGGCGAGCTTGCTCGCCGCAAGATTCCCTTTGTGATTTCGCGGCTCTCCATCCTCGAGCACCCCCTCGTCAAGGACGTTCTCGCCTATCTCCGCCTCATCGCCACCCCCTATGACGATATCGCCATCGCACGCGTGCTCGCGGCGCCTGCCTGGCAGCTGGCCCCCGCCGACCTGGTGCGCTTCGCCGAGCGCGCTCGCAAGGAGCGCACAAGAATTTACGACGTGCTGCAGAGCCAGCAGCCGCCCCTGCCCTTCGATCCGTCGCACAGCGCCTTGACGGACTTGCTGGCATTTACCACCGCGCTGCGCAAAACGATGAAACGCCGCGACGCCCGCCACATTCTCGCGGACCTGTTCGAGTGGCTCGAAGTCTACCAGCGCGCCCCGGAACAGGATCGCGATTACCTCAAGCGTCTGGCGGAATTCGTCAAGGAATGGGAAGACAAGAGCGACACGCGCAAGCTGCCCGAATTCATTGAGTATTTGGACTATTTCGAGCAGGCCAACGGCGCGGTCTGCCTGGAAGACGACGCTCCCGGCGATGCCGTGCGGCTGATGACCGTGCACGGCGCAAAGGGCCTGGAGTTTTCACACGTGTTTGTATTGCGCGTGAACAAAAACAAATTTCCTCAGCCGGAACGCCCGCATGTCTTCGAATTCCCCGCCGCTTTGATGAAGGAGGGCGCTCCCGAGGAGCAGTTTCATAACCAGGAAGAGCGCAGGCTTTTTTACGTGGCTCTCACGCGCGCCGAGGATCGCCTCACCATTACGGCCTTGAGCGAAAAGAAAGGCAAAGTCCCGCCCTTCGTAGAGGACATTTTGATGGAGCCGCGCATCAGCCGCAGGGATGTCTTGCAACTCGCGCCAAAGCCCGCGGCCAATGCCGTGAACGGCCCGCAGCCTGCCGCAGCCACCGCCGCAACCGGCTCGCTGTTCGCTCCGCCCGTCGACCGCCCCAAGATTTTTTCTCGTATTGCGGAGTGGGCCGAAACGTTTCTCCCCGCCCCTCCAGAGCCGTTGGAGTTGAACCCCTCCGCGGTGGACAGCTACCGCCGCTGCCCGCAGAAATACCTTTTTACTTATTTGTGGTCTTTGCAGGAAGGCGCCAAAGCGACGCTGACCTTCGGCCGCGTGATGCACTCCACCATTCGCCGCGTCATGGCCGAATTCAAGAAAGGCAATCGCTTGCCATTTGAAGAGGTCCAGCACCTGTTCGAAACAGAATGGTCCGCCGCCGGTTTTGAGGATGACTACCAGGAAGGCGAATACAGGAAAGATGGACTCGAACAGCTCCGCGCACTGCACCATGCCGTGTTGCAAGAAACACCCGAAATCCTGGAGCTCGAAAAGACCTTCACGCTGCCGGTCGAAAATAACGTGGTGCTCAAAGGACGCATCGACCAGATCAACTCCCTCGGCCGCAGCGACGTCGAGATCGTCGACTACAAGACCGGCAAAGCCAAGAAGGAAGCAGAAGCGCGCCGGGATTTGCAGTTGAGCATCTATGCCATCGCGGCGAAAGAAATTTTCGAGCTGAATCCCGCGCGTCTCGTCTTTCATTATCTGCAGGACAATTCCCGCCAGGAAACCGCGCGCAGTGCCAAGCAGCTCGAGGAAGCGCAGGAAATCGTGCAAGAAGTTGCCGCCGATATTCGCGCGCGCAATTTCCCCGCGAAAGAAGGCTTTATTTGCCGCAGTTGCGCCTATCGCCCCATCTGCCCGGCCCACGAAGAAACTTTGTCCGCCGAATAGCGTAGCACCTGTAGGCGCGCAGGCCTTCCGCCGCAGGTCGAAAAAAGAAGGCGCTGCAAAATCGCAGCGCCTTCCGTGAAACCCTGAAGTCTGAGAAATGTCCTACTTGCCTTTCTTGCCGCCCTTGTCGTCCTTCTTGCCCTTTTTCTTCATGGGAATCTCCTTCTGTTGCTCTGCGGATGACCGGCACGGTCGCCGGTTTCTACCTGCCTCAAGCTGATATACGAGCGCGCTTAGCGGCTGTCAAGAAATATTCGCGTGTGAGCGGAAAAAAGTGGCGCTATGGAGTGGTGGCGCCCGGTATCTCGCCACTGTAATAGCGGTCGCGGGTCTTGATGGTGAGCCCTTCGCGCTTCACCCGCACTTCCACCTTGTGGAAGTCCGCCGACCGGTCCGTGCCTCGCGGCACGTACGCGATAGTGTATTGGTTGCGCGCTTCCTCGCTGATCCGCGAGTAAAGTTCTTCCAGCGTCTCGCGCTTGGCCGCAAAATAGACTTCACCGCCAGAGTCGTGCGCGTAGTCGACTAGGCGCGAAAACTTGCGTTCCAGGAAAGCACTGGCCACCGCCACGCTGTAGACCTCGATGTTGTCGTGCAGCAGCGTCTTCACCACGCCGTCGTAAGTCATCTTGTTGGTCTTTTTCCCACCGTTGGCGCCGTCGGAAATCAGCAAAATGAGCTTACGGCGATTGCGGTTGCGGTCGCGTAGCAGCTGCGCGGCCCCAAACACCGCGTCATCGAGTGCCTTGGTCGGCTGCCCGCCAATGGCGATTGTCGCGGAGGCAATGCTGGGTTGGTCGCCAATCGCCGAATGTCCGTTGATAGACGGCCCGTTGGCGATGCCGCCGCTAGACGGAGCCACGGACGGTTCCGTATCGAGCTTCGTGTGCTGCAGCTCGGTGAGCAGCAGATCGTGGTCGGTGGTAAATCCTTTGCCGGGATGGAAAAACTCATCGAAGCGGCAGATGAATGCTTCGTCTTCCAGGCTTAGCCCCCCGACGACCGCGTCGAGGCTCTTGCGCACCTGTTGCGCATCCTTCTCCTTCAGGTCGTTGTCGAGAAGGATGATCATCGACAACGGAAAAGCTTCCGCAGTGAAGACATCGATCTTTTGTTCCACATTATCTTCAAACACGCGGAATTCGTCGCGTTGCAGGTCCGGAACGAGATTGCCGGAGCGATCCTTGACCGTGACGGGCAGGATGACCAGGCTGGAGTTCACGCTGATTTTCGCTCGTGCGTCGCTCGGCGGTGGCCC